>ENA-ORXM01000022-ORXM01000022.1-marine-metagenome-genome-assembly--contig:-NODE-22-length-295537-cov-21.547211_pt1 | contig 295537 bp, 273 predicted proteins | sample MGYA00237867_ERZ511480 | MGnify/ENA primary metagenome ERZ511480 (study PRJEB26309, sample SAMN06266103) | marine metagenome | isolation source: Algal blade | place: United Kingdom:Sidmouth, United...
GCAACTTATCGTGCCGTTCCTTGGGAAGGGCTGTGAAAAATATTATCTGCTCTGCTAGCTAGCCTGCTGAATGTAGGTTTTAAGAATACGGCTCGCAGTTCCTACTGAAAGTAGATCACAGATTTATGATTCCCCTCTTGCTGCTCCCTCCTGCGGCATTGCAGGTCCCGATCTAGGGTTGGGGTAGAATACGCTTGAGTTTTATAGTAAATAGGTAAACTCGAAAGATCTTTTGCGCGTATAGGTCAGAGAAACGGTCTCCTCTAAGTCTTGACGTTCTCAGGTTTGCATTGCTGTTCAGTTTCGAACCCGAACAATGGATCCTTGGAGCTTAGGTTTATTTGCAGTCTTAGGCATTACTGCAGGCATATCAGCAGGTTTGTTGGGCATTGGTGGAGGCATGGTGATTGTGCCCGGTCTGTTTTACCTATTTGACTTAATTCAATTACCCCCAGAGTCGTTAATGCATATGGCAGCAGGCAGTTCCATGTGCATTATGATTTTCACGTCTGCCTCTTCTACCTGGGCTCATCATCGGCAAGCGCATATTCAATGGTCAATTTTTCGGATGATCATCGCTGGAATTGCCGTTGGGGTCATTAGTGGCAACCTCCTAGCGAATCGGATGCCCACGCAAATTCTGGAACTTATCTTTGGTCTCTTTTTGCTAGTCGTTTCGATCAAAATTTTCTTTGAGAAAAAATCTGAAACAGACGAACAGACGGTAGGGACACCAGGCGTGATGGCAACCAGTGCTGTGGGTATGACGATTGGTTTCAAGTCAGGTGTGTTAGGGATTGGGGGAGGTGCTTTGAGCGTGCCTTTTCTGCTTTACTGCGGACTACCCATGAAAAAAGCAAGTGGAACTTCTGCGTCTTTTACCTTGCCCATTGCTCTGGTAGGGACGCTTTCTTTTCTGCTATTGAGTGGCAATCAGGCCAGCCTTCCTTGGTCCACGGGGTATGTCTATTGGCCTGCTGTGCTGTTGGTTGCACCCTTTACAATGCTGGGGGCACCCCTGGGAGCTAAGTTTGCTGGCATCGTTGCTCCTGAAAAGCTGAGAACGATGTTTGCCGGATTATTACTCTTGATTAGTATGCGGATGTTATCAGGAACAGGCTTGCTATCTTGGAATTTGCCGTCGATCTAGATTGGGGTTTAGTCATTCAGTAGAAAAAAGAGTGTGTCGCAGCAATGGCTGAAGGCCGACCTTCAGCCATCACAAGTTGTCTTCCCAACTGACACCTGCTATAGAACCCTAGGTAACCTGCAATTGATACTTGATTAGGATCTGAGCGAGTCGCTGCGGAACACTCTTCTGCATCGCCATCGGCAATGAGTGGCTAGGAACGCCTGTCTTAAGACAAGCTTAGAACTTGATCAAACGTAGAAACGACACTGTCGTATTCTCTAGCTGCAGTTGTTGAATTGTTTTTAGCAGCAGCAGCATCTAGTTTGTTGAGATGATCGGCCAGTAATTTGATAGTCCGACGTCCACGCTTTTGAGTTGATGTAGGCAGTTCATCGCCCAAATGACGGGTGAGAGGTCCTAACTCGCCCAAAGGTCCACGGATAAAAGCACGGATATTATTCCAATCCCCATCATCAACATAGCTCTCTAGCTCAGGAAGCCGATCTCGAAGGGGTTGTAAGTCAGTAGTATATTTGGATGCTTGAGCTAGAACAATACCAGTATTAGGTCCCGCTACAGTAGTTGGAGCAACAGCGCTAAAACTTGTCAAAACGAGGGCTGTTGCGAAGACAACGGCCAATAAGGATTTACAAAATTGTTTAAACTTTAAAATCATTGATTCACATTCCTCTGCGCATCAGAAATGGGTTTGCCAAGATTTATTGTCGAATTTTGGGGGGCCTTTGTAAAGCAAATGACCTGTAAATGACTGCTTCGAAGCCTTGATTTGTAAAAGTTTGTATGATTTTTTACCTCTCAAGATTACCGTTCTAACTTAACTGTGTCGATGGGCAGCTTCAATACATCTGAGCCCCTTAGTCATTTGCAGAGGATTTGGTCTTCGCTTCCAGTGCAGCTAAACGACTGTTGAGATCTTGGTTTGTTTGCTGAAGTTGTTGCAGTTCTTCTTGTAAAGATTTGAGCGTGTGATCTGATTTAGCGGTGGCCTGCACTTTCTTAATTGACTCTTCAGCCAAACGTCGCACCCGACCATCTGGGGTTTGGTTGACCAAACTTCTCAAAAGGCTAATGGCCTTGGGGGTTTCCATCTGGCCTAACGCTGATGCAACTGCTACTTGGGTGAGGAAAAAGGAGTCTCCTACTAATACCGATAACCGATCCAAGATTTGTTGCAGTTGTTCTAGAGGTTGCCCAGTTGAGATGCTGCCTAAAGCCCGAATTGCCGCTAGACGCAAGGGCTGAGGCGTACCGACTTCGGTATAGGTTACAACCAAATCCAGGGCTGCTGTCGACGTTTTCATTTGGCTTAGAGCCCCAATTGCCCCAGACCGGACCACTTCATTCCAGCCTGCGCGTTCTTTGAGCACAGATTTGAGCAGTTTGAGCACTTTGGTCTCTTTGGACTTGGTGGTTAAGGTGGAGGTTGCGATCGCACCCATTGCTCTTAAAGCTGCTGCCTCCACGTAATAACTGGGGTCACCTGACTCTGCTAAAGGTTTGAGTGCTTTGTAGCTGTCATCTGTTCTGAAGGTGGCAATGGACTCTACGACGGCGCGACGCACTCTAGCATCGGTATCTTTTAGACCTGGCTTCAGCGCAGTCAATACTTGGTCAAGCTTGATTTTGGCCAACTGTCGGGCGACTTCTACCCGTACCCCCCAGAAAGGATCTTTGGCTAGGGCTGTTCCCAAACTATGTATAACTTCTAACCCCCCCTTTTTCGTCAGGGCTTGGGCAGCATAAATTCGAGAGAAGGGATCGGGGTCCTGTTGCAGTTGGGCTTTGAGTTCCGGTACTGGATATTCAAGCGTCACCTGCTTCAGATAGTGATTGCCTTGATCAAAACTGATCAACAGCGGTTTTTCTGGCAGGCTAAAGTAAAAGCTCTGTTCCTGCTCATGCACCCGTACTGTAAATGCTTGCATCTCCACGGGCTGCTTCCCGCGGTCATAGCCAAAGGCAATCGGCAGTTTTAAATCAAACAGGTCTTTAGCGCTATCCTTCTGCTTTGGATCGACTTGGGTCTGGGTCACCGTCACTTTTGCCATTTTGTGGTGGGCATCCCAGCTATAGCCCACCTTATATTCAGGATGTCCACCCCGATAAACATACTGGTCAAACAAAAAGAGGAGGTTACGGCCCGTGGCTTTTTCAATCGCCCGTAATAAGTCAATGGTTTCTACGGTGTGATGGGCATTGTCTTGGACAAACGTATGGATGGCTCGCCAAAACAGTTCATCCCCTAGCTCGGCCCGAATCATATGGTAGATACAGGCTCCTTTTTCGTAGAGGTGGCGATCGTACAGTTCGATTGCTTCTCGATAAACATGGGTGACGACAGGACGACGGTAGCGATGGCTGTCTTCGTTAAAATAATTGCGGGCCTCTCGCAACCGATAATACGCAGCATCGTCTGCACCATATTCATGGTTCGTCCACATCACCTCGGAATAGGAAGCCATTCCCTCTTTAATCCAAGCGTGGGACCAATGCTTGATCACCACTAAGTCTCCAAACCATTGGTGGGCTAGTTCGTGGGCAACCAGGCTTTCCGAGGCTCGATTGTCGATGGCAGCCCGTTCGTCTAGCAAACAGCGATCGGTCAGCAAGGTAGTGGAGGTGTTTTCCATACCGCCAAAGATAAAATCATCCACACAGACCTGAGCATATTTAGGATAGGCGTAGGGAAAGCCATAGTGTTCGCTAAAAAACTCAATCATGCGGGGGGTTTTGCCCATCGTCAGTTGAGCCTGTTCCTCTCGCCCCTGCTCGACGTAATAGGTGACGGGTTTGCCCCGCCATTCGTCTTTGATTTCCGCAAACTGACCGACGGCTAAGGTCATCAGATAGGTAGGATGGACCTGATGTTGCTGCCAATGATAAATTTTCTGCTTGCCCTCAACTTTGGTCTCCAGCAGCTCCCCATTGGAGATGGCTGTATAAGCTTTAGGAACCCGAACTCGGATCTCTGAAGTCGCTAACTGGCCGGGATAGTCGAAGCAGGGAAACCAAAACCGGGAATCTTCATCTTCTCCCTGAGTCCAGACTTGGGTCGGTTTGTCAGGGTAGTGGTCATCGGCTTGGACAAAATATAGACCACGTTGGGGTTGGTGAACGGCATAGGCGATCGCAACCGTAAACACCTTCCCTACCGCTGTAGGTTGCTTCAAATGAATTTGTAATTGTTCGCCATCGTAGTTAAAAGGCTGCTGGGCGCGCCCAACTTTCACCCCTTCTATTTGCAGATCTACTGCATCTAAAACCAACGTCTCAATTCCACTCCGCACTGGATTTAGGCGAATCTGACAAGTACCACGACAAGATTGACCTGGAATATCTAGGGCCAAATCTAGAAAGATATGCTCTACCTGACCCGGGCGATCAGGGTTGTAGTGAGGTCTTGCCCCGATCATCTCGAAGGACTGATGCTTTTGGGGTGCAGAATCAAAGGAAAAATGGGACATCACATTACCTGACTTAAAACTGTATTGCTAGATCTGTAACGACAATCAACCTGGCAATCACTAACGCTCGATCCAGCGTAGCGCTTTCTTAGAAACTTAAAGATTGGACCAACCTTAAAAGGTTTGCCATTAGAGCTTTTCGCGTGTATTCGGGATTGTCCCAAGCACCTGAATGAAGGTTGAAGAGAGTAGCGCTAACCACAATGCCATCCTAAAAGATCGCCTAATAACAGATTCGATCTAGACTTTTAATTGAGTAATATAGTATCCTTAGAGCTTGTGGCTTTTTGTGAAAATCTATGCACGCTGAGGAGATTATTCGCTCAATTGAAGCGGAGCATTTCAAAGACAAAATACCAACTATCTATGTTGGTGATACTGTCAGGGTCGGAGTTCAAATCCGAGAGGGCAATAAAGAGCGGACCCAACCCTATGAAGGAACTGTTATTGCCAAACGCAATGGTGGGATCAATGAGACCATCACCGTTCGGCGAATTTTCCAAGGAATTGGAGTAGAGCGGGTTTTCCTGATTCACTCTCCCCGGGTCGCCGATATCAAGGTGGTGCGGCGAGGGAAAGTCCGACGGGCTAAACTGTATTACCTACGCGATCGCGTAGGTAAGGCAACCCGGGTTAAGCAGCGATTTGATAGAGGACTGTAGGTTTTGTGTGATGCTATCATCATGCGGCATAGTCAACCTCTATTATTAATGAGTGCTATCGTAATCAAGGTAAAATTGAGTATGTTAAAAGTCTGCATAGGCTTTAGAACATCACTCAGTCAGCCCAGGTAGCCCCATGCGCCTTTAGTTCAGTTGGTAGAACGCAGGTCTCCAAAACCTGATGTCGGGGGTTCGAGTCCTCCAAGGCGCGCTCAATTCGAATCAGTTTAGGTCGACTGTGCCCTGGGTAAATACGAGCTTCTAGATGTGGAAAGTCTACGGTCGTATGGGTAGTGCGATTACCTTGAGTGAGCGACAGTCCAAAATCAATCAGATTCATAGTTGTTACTCCATGTAGCAAGTTGGGCAGGTCAATCCCCAACCATCGGTATTCAAGGGTTAGCAAAAGTGGCTAAAAGAAGAAAAAAAAGAAACAAGGCAGCAAATAGTCAGTCTTCAACGTCATCAGACGTCGAAGTCGTGTCTGAATCAATGTCTTCAACAGCCCCCGATACAGAAGAAGAGCCTGAAGCTATCTCGGACGGTCCTGCTCAAGAACGTACAGCTGTTGCGGCTGCTAGCAGTAGTAGTTCTGCTGGTTTCTTCCAAGGAACGAAAGAAGAGCTGGAAAAGGTGGTCTGGCCCGATCGGCAGCAGCTTATTAGCGAGTCGGTCGCCGTGTTTTTGATGGTGTCTCTGTCTGCCATCATTATTTCCTTTATCGATAATCTGTTTAGGTGGGTTTCCACACTAGTGTTTGGATAGGTGCCAATGACTGACAACCCCCTAAGTACAACATCTCCCACCAGCCCTAATCCAGAAGGGCAGCTTGAAATTCGGCATTGGTATGCTGTTCAAGTCGCATCGGGCTGCGAGAAAAAGGTTAAGCATAATCTTGAGCAGCGCCTGCAAACCCTAGACGTGGCAGATCGCATCGTTCAAATTGAAATTCCGCAAACGCCGACCATTAAAGTCCGCAAAGATGGAAGCCGCTTGACGGGAGAAGAGAAAGTGTTTCCAGGATATGTCCTGGTTCGCATGATTCTTGATGATGAAACTTGGCAGGTCGTCAAGAATACCCCCAACGTGATCAACTTTGTCGGGGCTGAGCAACAGCGTCGATACGGACGCGGGCGTGGTCACGTTAAACCGATGCCCCTTGGTGCCTCGGAAGTAGAACGTATTTTCCGACAGGCCCAAGAACAAGAGCCCGTTGTTAAAGTTGATATGGCGGTGGGCGATAAAATTCAAGTTCTCAATGGTCCGTTCAAAGACTTTGAGGGTGAAGTAATTGAAGTTAGCCTTGAGCGTAACAAGCTCAAAGCGCTGCTTTCGATTTTTGGGCGGGATACCCCCGTGGAATTAGAGTTTAATCAGGTGCGAAAAGAGTAATTCAACCATGGCAAGAAAAGTAGTAGCAGTCATTAAATTAGCGATCGCAGCTGGCAAAGCCAATCCTGCCCCCCCCATTGGACCTGCCCTAGGACAACATGGTGTCAATATCATGATGTTCTGTAAGGAATATAATGCCCGCACCGCTGACCAAGCCGGACTCGTAGTCCCTGTTGAGATCTCGGTTTTTGAGGATCGCAGTTTCACGTTTATTCTAAAAACACCACCTGCGTCTGTCCTGATTAAAAAAGCGGCTGGGATTGAGAAAGGGTCAGGAGAACCTAATCGTACTCAAGTCGGTCAAATTACCAAAGCTCAATTGCAAGATATTGCCCAAACCAAAATGCCCGACCTTAATGCCAACGACATTGATGCAGCGATGAATATTGTGGCAGGAACAGCCAGGAACATGGGCGTAGCCGTTGTGGATTAAGTCACTATAGGGGTATGCTATAAGCCCCTGTCAATCTTTTGTTAACCCATTTGGGGAAGAAGCAATTGCTTCGTTAACACCCCAGGAGCCTAAAATGACTAAAAAAGGATCTCGCCGCCTGCGAGAGTTGAAAGAGCTGGTCGAAGATCGAGCCTATGAACCTCTAGAAGCTCTAGAGCTACTGGGTAAAACGGCAACGGCCAAGTTTCCCGAATCAGCCGAAGCCCATATTCGGTTAGGAATTGATCCCAAGTATACGGACCAGCAGTTACGAACTACCGTGGCCTTGCCCAACGGCACTGGTCAAGACGTTCGAGTTGCTGTTGTTGCTCGGGGTGAAAAAGTAAAAGAGGCGACTGATGCGGGTGCAGATGTCGTCGGTTCTGAAGAACTAATTACTGAAATTCAGCAAGGTCGGATGGACTTTGACCTTTTGATTGCCACCCCAGATATGATGCCGCAGGTGGCAAAAGTAGGACGAATCCTTGGCCCTAGAGGATTAATGCCTTCTCCGAAGGCCGGAACCGTGACCTTCGATTTACCCCAAGCTATTGAGGAATTCAAAGCAGGTAAACTGGAGTTTCGTGCTGATCGCACTGGTATCGTTCATGTTTTGTTTGGCAAAGCCTCCTTCTCTGCGGAAGACTTGCTGGCTAACCTGAAGGCGTTGCAAGACACCGTGGATCGCAATCGCCCTTCGGGTGCGAAGGGACGGTACTGGCGTAGCTTATATATTTCTGCCACCATGGGACCTTCTATTCAAGTCGACATCTCAACCTTGCGGGACTTGAGTTTGACAGAAGGGTAGTGCCAGCTAAATTACACGTTGTTTTGACTGTATTGGCTAAAAGATATTGCCTTTGTCTCATCCCCCTCTCAATTGAATAGCGAAGACCGTAGACGGTAGGGGCTCAATGCTTAATGGCCTACTGAGGTTTGGAAACAGTTACTGCTGCTTGTTACCCCAAAAGTGGATATTGCTTAAGTAACGACTCAAGACCTCGACCGACCTAAATGATACCGAGGTCTTTTGTTATGGGGAAATGCAAATTTTGTTTCTATGTACTGATTAAGGAGGTGAACTGAAGGATGGGTAGAACCCTAGAAGAAAAGCAGCAAATTGTCACAGGTCTACAAGAAAACCTCAGTGACACAATGATGGCCGTTGTCATTGACTACAAAGGACTAACGGTTGCTGAAATTACGGAATTGCGAAATCAGCTCCGGCCAGCTGGGGCTCAGTGCAAAATCACCAAAAATACTTTGATGCGCCGAGCTATTCAAGGCGATGAAAAGTGGGAACCTCTTGCAGATTGGTTGTCTGATTCCTCTGCTTTTTTGCTGATTAAAGATGACTTGGGTGGGGCTATTAAGGCCTACCAAGCATTTCAAAAAGCAACTAAGAAAACAGAGCTACGGGGTGGCGTCATGGACGGCCAACCGCTATCTCAAGCAGAGATCAAGGCTATTGGTGACCTGCCGTCACAAGATGTCTTAATCGCTCAAATTGCTGGAGCAATCAACTCTGTAACTGCCAAGATCGCTGTGGGTATTAATGAAGTTCCAGCCTCGCTAGCAAGGGCTTTGCATGCGCATTCAGAGTCTGACGATCAGGCTGCTTAGATTGCCAGATCACATTATCGAACAATTATCAAACGTACAAAAGGAAGTGAACCATGTCTGCAACTGAAGAAATTCTAGAAAAATTAAAATCTTTGACTTTGCTGGAAGCAGCTGACTTAGTCAAGCAAATTGAGGAAACCTTTGGCGTTAGTGCTGCCCCTGCGGCTGGGGTGATGATGGCTCCGGCTGCTGGTGCTGGTGCTGCTGAAGAAGCTGAAGAAAAGACTGAATTTGATGTCATCTTAGACGAAGTTCCTGCAGACAAAAAGATTGCCGTTCTTAAGGTAGTCCGTACTCTGACTGGCTTAGGTTTGAAAGAAGCTAAAGAGATGGTAGAGTCTACGCCAAAATCTATTAAAGAAGCGGTTTCTAAGGATGATGCCGAAGAAGCCAAAAAGAGCCTGGAAGAAGCAGGCGGGAAAGCTTCCCTCAAGTAGAGATTTAGCGGATGTCCTGTGCTAACAGGTCCGTCTAAAGCAACTCAAATATTAAGGGCTTGCCATGAGATTGATTAATCTCAGCAAGCCCTTAGTTGCGTCACGATATTGACTGTGGGTGGAGTAAACAGATAAATCTGATTACCTAGTTGTTGCTGATGCCCTGAGATCGCACAGGTACTGCCAGCAGCAAAATCGGCAAAGCGTTGTGCTAGTTCCGTCCCTAAACTGGCAAAATTTAGCAAAATGACGGTTCCAGCTTTGAGGGCCTCAACCGCTTCAGCCGTTTCGTCAAAAGTTTGGGGGGTAAGAACTGCAATTGTATAATGGGATATCCCAGGAAGTGGCAGTAGATTCGTCATACGTGCTCACCTGCTCCGATGGTGGTTACCGTCTAAACTAACGCAACTTGTCACCATGCAGAAGCTTTCACTACCCAAAGATTGCCATTTACGTCCTGCCACTGCCCCAGATATAGGCCCTATCAGGCAGTTAGTTTGGTCTGCTAAGCTTGATCCCACCCAACTGCGTTGGTCACAATTTTGGGTGATTGAACAATATCAGTCCATTATTGCTTGTGGCCAATTGCGAGAATTTGCAGAAGCCCAAGAGCTAGGTAGCTTAGTGGTTGCTTCAGCTTCTCGAGGACGAGGACTGGGAACCGTTCTGACTCAGCACCTCATTCAAGAAGCTTCGCAACCCTTATACCTAGAATGTCTAGGACAACGATTGCGCCAGTACTATGAACATTTTGGGTTCCAAGTCATTGATTGGACAGAATTACCTCGTGCCCTGAAATTCAAGTTTGGGCTCTCAAGACTGGTGAAGATTCTACTTCGTGTGCCCGTGCAATTTATGCACTATCCCTAGCAATGTTTCTGGAGATAGCGATAGAGATGCTCTAGAGAAATAAATTAGAGTGAGTTTACTGGACAAAGCTAGGAAGCTCCAGCGGGGGTAAGACTGGCTGGCCAAGCGATTGCTTGATATTATCCGCGGGCTGATGGGTTGTCGTAGGTAATCGTCGGGGATCGTTATTCTGAGGTTTGGGGGAATCCTCTAATCCCAATGCAGCTAGTTTCCGACAGCAAATCGAAAACGCATCTGAGAAATTGACTGGATCAGTTGCAGACCAAGATGACACGGGCGAGGACGAAGTTGCAAACTGATCATCTATGGAGACTGAGGCATAGCCAAACGAAACCAATCTGCGAGAACTCACTTTAGAATGTGACATTAGGGTGTTGGAATTGTGCTTAAGATCACAGATGCGAGCTTGCTGGCGGCGGAGTTGCGACCTTAAATCCTGACAAATTAAATTGGACTCTTGTAACTTTTCTGCTTCTCGCTGAGCGTTACGTTCTGCGATCTCCAAATTTTTTTGGAGTTGAGCCTGATGTGCCTCGTAACCCACCAACTGTTCTGTCAAGGCATCCACTACACGCTGCTGATACTGCAATAGTTCATGAGCAGTTTCTAGTTCTTGACGCAGAACCGTGACGTCTTCTTCTACTAATACTGTATCGACGGGTAATAGCTGTTCTTGCCATCGGTTACGATTCAGCTTAGAAGCAGCCACTGTTTTAAGTCTGGGAACAGAGGGTGGAATTACGCTGTCGTTATTCATGGGAGTGCCGTGTGAGTGGAACTACAGTAACCAGTCATCCAATGCGCTTTTTCGCACACCTTCACTTTAAGACTCTAAAGTATTCCACATCTGCAGGTTTAGGCTCGGAGCTGAAAATTGAATCTAACCTCAAGCGTAAATCAATAGCTGAACAAATGGCTTGTAACTGACAGATGTGAACACACTGAGAAATATTCAGTATGGGGCTATCCTATTTAACATAGCTTTTTCTGCAAATGAAGCAGACGGATCCCTGTAGTTCGATATCTAAATTTACATATATTAATCAAGTTTAAATGACATCTTGACGGTGTTGAATGAAAACGACTAGGCTCAACATCCCTAGCATGATTAACCCTAATTTCAGCCAATGCTGGCCGACGTTGATCGCAAAGGTCGGCCCAGCTTTGTCATGAAAACGCCCAACCAGTAATTCTGCTGCGGCAATGGCTGTGCCCCGTTTTTCTCGCCAGTCACTGAACTGATCTTGCCATTTATCTAGATCCTGCCGATAGATATTTACTTTATCGTTATAGTCCTGAATGTCTTGCTCGTAAGTGGTTCGATTTTTGGGCGTGAGTTCGGGGGGATCACCTGGATCCTTGGGTTTCTCGGGCTGAGGTTGATCTACAGCTGGATCGTATTCTTGGCGGAGAGCGGGGAATTTGCACTGAGTGAATATTTGCGGCCCTAAACACTGACACTGTTCTGTCTTTTCTTCACTCAAATTTTCCCGTTCCTTTTTCGACAGTTGCCAACAGGAATCAACTGCAATATCGTGGCCTACCCCCGATAGGGTAATTAAACTCTCATAGGGCCAGCGGGTAACGGTCAGCTGACTCAGGACTTGACCAGAGGGACCCAAGGTATCCAAAGAAATGATTGCGCCTGAAAAGGTGATTTGGGGTAAGAGGAACAGAATCGTTAACAAGGGGGCCACGCTCTGATTCGGGGCAAGGGCAGATACCAACAAACCCATCACCATTCCCGCCAAGGTGGCTAAGAATAAGGTGACGTACATACCCAATAGACTGCGCCAACTAATAGGCAAACTGACCGATAAAACTTTCGTGAGTAAAAAGATGGCGGCTTGGTAGGAGGCCAAGAGCAGACTGAGCCAGACTTTCGAGAAAACATAGGGGAGAATCTTGAGGCCAATCATTCGCTCTCGTCGATAAATTTCTCGCTCCTTCACAATCTCTCGCATGGTGGCTAAGCTGCCTACCATGACTGCAGTTAGAACCGTAATGAACAGTAGGGTGAACACTTGACCGGGATCGCCGTTGGTGACGTCGAACATGGGTCGCTGCCACATGACGAAATCTAGCAATCCCAAAATGGGTGCCAAGGCCAGCATCAAAATCAAACTGGCACGATCCTGGCGCAAGATTGTCCAGTTGCGCTGGGCCAAAATCGAAAATTGTCGCCAGCCAGAGATGGCAGTTGTTCTGGGTTGAGGGGGTTTGGATTTAGCTTTCTGAGTGGGAGTGACGGGGACAGATAAACTGGCTTGTCGCTGACTGATGTACGTTTGATAGAGGTTGGACTGCCGATATTGTTGTTCCCAGGTTTCAGGGGTTTGTTCACCTTCCACCTTGAGATAGATTTCATCAAAATCTTTTACCCCAAAGTAGGTGAGGGCTGCCGCAGGGGGTCCGAAATAAGCAATGCGTCCCCCCTTGGCTAGAAAAACAACCAAGTCACAAACCATGACATTTTTAGTGGCATGGGTAATTAGAAGAATGGTCCGGCCTTGATCGGCTAATCGCCGTAGCAACCGCATCATTAGGGTCTCAGTACCTGGATCAAGGCCCGAGGTCGCCTCGTCTAAGAAAAACAAGCTGGGCTGAGTTAAGAGTTCTACACCAATCGAGACCCGTTTACGTTGTCCGCCACTTAAAGACTGCACCCGGAGATACTCTCTTTCTTTCAGTTCTAGATCCTGGAGAACGACTTGAATTTGCTGTTTACGCTCAGCCCGTGTGACATCAGCAGGTAGACGGAGACGGGCTGCATAATCGAGGGCCTGGTTCACTGTCAACTCTCGGTGAATAATATCGTCTTGAGGGACATAGCCCAATTCAGTACGGTAGAGATTAAAGTTTTTATAAAGATCTTGTTCGTTGACCAAGACTGAGCCACTGGTCGCAGGCCGCAAACCATTTAGAGCATCTAGTAACGTGGATTTTCCCGCACCACTAACCCCGACAATGGCCACAAATTCTTGGGGCAGAATCGAGAGAGAAATGTCGTTTAAGAGAACATTGTGTTTGCCCACCACTTTACTGAGATGGACTGCATCCAGTCGTAGGTTCCCCGATTCGTTTTGCTGAATTAGGGTCTCATCAAAGTTAAAAACAAAATGATATGGACCGATGCGGATGGTATCACCGGGTCGCAAGGGATGAGGACTGCGAATCTGTCTTCCATTCACATAGGTGCCATTGGAAGACTGGAGGTCTTCAATGAACCAAGTCCCATTTTTGAGATCAATTTGGGCATGAAAGCGAGAGACAACTGGGTGATCAATTACGGTGGTGTTGCGCGGATCTCGACCGAAGGTGAGGCTGTTGTGATCGCGCAATACCACCGTCTCAACTTGCTCAATGACGTCTGTTTGCGGAATTACCTGGTAGGTCAAGGTGACTTCATTCCCAATCGAAAAGAAGTCACCATCTTGTAGAACCTTCTGGTGGATGCTGTCTCCGGCAAAGGTAAGGCCGTGGGTGCTGTCTAAGTCCGTGAGTGTATAAGTTTCGTTACCCCAGTTTAGACGGGCATGGTGCTGAGAGACTCCTGGCAGATCAATGACAATATCGCACTGGGGATGACGGCCAATCGTCAGGGTTTCCTGATGCAGAGGGAAGTCTTGTGTCCATTTAGACGTGGTGACTTGGAGAACGCGATCGTAGTGAGTCTGAGCAACAACGGTGCCTGGCAATGCTGGTTCCGGCTGCAGGGCGGCGGTACTTGGGGCATCACGAAAATGGATATCAGTATCACCAATGTGAATTTCATCCCCAGGGTATAAGGCTATTTTTTCCGTTAATACAGGATCACCGTTAACGGACAGAGCGGCTTCTGCCGAGATTGGGGTAATGATGTAGTGATCGGTCTGCCACAAAATTTCTGCATGATGCTGGAGAACAGATGAGCCAGTGAGAACTAGGGAATTATCAGGATCTGAGCCAATCTTAAAAGGGACTTGAGTCAACCTAAATTCACGATTAGTCTCTTCACCATCGGTAATAACATGAAGCTGGGCAGACGCAGTAGGCATAGTTGGGTCAGGGCGGTCCTAAATCTGAAGATTGCAATGCACTCTTAACAAAAGCCTAGGCTATTTTTTGCCCGAATTGAATAGATATTTGTGAGTAGGAGTGGCAGCTTAACTGACCTCCGTAAGCCCCACTTTGTACTGCGAGTGAAACGAAGCGGTCAACGTCGGGATATAAGGAGCGTGACCGCAGGGAACATATTTAGGGAGTAAGGCTACATTCCCTAAATTGGTTAAAGTAAATTTATGCTCGTAATGAACTACCGATACAGAATCTACCCAAACTTTGAGCAAGAGCAGCAAATGCTGAGCTGGCTTGAGACGTGCCGTAGGGTTTTTAACTATGCCCTGCAAGAGCGTAAAGACTGAATAAATTCTCGGAAGTGTCAAGCAGATCGATGCTCTTTGCAGTCCGAATACATCGTTGCGGCTGATGCCCCTTATCCTAGCTATTACGCTCAGAAAAAAGGATTGGCAGTAGCAAAGAAAGAGAATGACTGACTTAAAGCTGTCCATTCTCAAGTATTGCAAGAGGTCATTGGACAACTTGATGGGGCATTTACATCTATGAAGGAAAGAGGTCACGGCTTCCCACGCTTTAAGAAGTTTGGGCAGTATCGATCCTTTCTCTTTCCTCAGTTCAAGAGCAGCCCCATCCAAGGTAGACAAATTAAGCTCCCCAAAATTGGGCTAATGCCCATTGTCTTCCATCGGCAAATACCAGATGGTTTTGCTATCAAGACAGTGCGAGTCATCCGCAAGCATTCTGGGTGGTATATCTCCCTGTGCTTGGTGGCAGATGTGTCTATCCCAGAGGTGCCGCCTCACGGTCGGTCCATAGGCATAGACGTAGGGCTGAGCTACTGAACAACTATTTCCTAAAATGTGCAGAGCAGTAATGGTGTCACCCACAAATACACTTAGGTCTGAAATTGGAACAGCACAGAATAGTGATCTCTATGCCTCCTAGTCATGGTTGGAAATAGAATAGCGATCGCAGAATCTAAAAGTTTCCTGTAGTTCATCAAAGACTCAGCCCATTTTCAGAATGCCTTTCTAAGATGGAAGGTGCGAAGGTGGTAGTGATCCGAACAGCAGCAGCCTATCACCCAATACGGGAAATAACATGGATATTTCAGACACCGCTCCGATGGAACTGAGTTATGACTTTGCCCTCGATCGGGACTGTACAACGCTATCTCGACATGTGCTAGAGCATTTGCAAAGTTTTGGTCCCGAAGCCCAAGACATGAGCGCTTTGATGACTCGGATTGGCTTAGCAGGTAAACTCATTGCCCGGCGATTGAGCCGGGCAGGTTTAGTTGAAGGTGCTTTAGGCTTTACGGGTGAAACTAATGTCCAAGGCGAAGAAGTCAAGCGTATGGATGTCTATGCCAACGAGGTGTTCATTGCTGCTTTTAAGCAGAGCGGCCTCGTTTGTCGGCTAGCCTCCGAGGAAATGGAGAAACCCTATTATATTCCTGAAAACTGTCCAATTGGGCGCTACACCTTGTTGTATGACCCCATCGACGGCTCATCTAATGTGGATGTCAATCTGAATGTAGGGTCTATTTTTTCGATCCGCCAACAAGTCGGCAATGATCCCGATCGCACCGGGCAAGATTTATTCCAAGATGGCCATCAGCAAATTGCGGCAGGCTACATCCTCTATGGCCCCAGTACAGTGTTAGTGTATTCCGTCGGTAAGGGGGTGCATGTCTTCATCCTTGACCCCAGCTTAGGTGAGTTCATTTTAGCCGCCGAAAATCTGACGATTCCCAAGCATGGTCCGGTATACAGCGTTAATGAAGGTAATTTTTGGCAATGGGATGATGCTCTGCGAGATTTTACTCGTTATGTTCATCGTCACGAGGGCCATACCGCTCGCTATAGCGGGGCTTTAGTTGGAGATTTTCATCGAATTTTGTTCCAAGGGGGTGTGTTTATCTATCCCGGCACCCTCAAGAACCCAGAAGGCAAGCTGAGATTACTGTATGAATCAGCACCTTTAGCTTATTTGATGGAACAAGCGGGTGGGCAAGCCACTACAGGCAGTCAAGCTGTATTGGACGTGGTCCCGGATCACATTCATGCCCGCACACCTTTAATTATTGGCAGTCCAGAAGATGTGGCCTTAGTGGAATCTTTTATCGAAGAGCGGTCCAGACAAGCAGACGAAGAACTGACTCTGAAATCTTGATAGCAGTAGATTGCGACCCTAGCAATTTCGAATTCTATCTCATCTCAATCATTCCCCAATTACGGAGTTTATTATGACAGTGACTTCTAATCACCTCCTAGAAATCAAAGACTTTGGTCAAAGCATTTGGATGGATAATCTCAGCCGTGATCTGATCGAATCCGGTGACCTGAAACAGATGACTCAAGATCAAGGCATTCGCGGCATCACCTCCAACCCAGCTATTTTTGAAAAGGCGATTGCCGGCAACGCGACCTACGATACCGATATCGAAGCGGGAATCAAGGCGGGTAAATCTGTCTTAGACATCTATGAATCCCTGACCTTTGATGATATTCGCAATGCCTGTGATGTTTTCAAGCCCATTTATGACCAAACCAATGGTTTAGATGGATATGTCAGCATCGAAGTGCCCCCGAATATTGCCAATGATACGGAAAAAACGATTGCACAAGCCCGCCGCTATTATCGAGAAATTGGTCGGGAAAACGTCATGATCAAGATCCCAGGAACGACAGCAGGGCTCCCTGCGGTTGAACAGGTGATTGCGGATGGTATTAACGTCAACGTTACCTTGTTGTTCTCGGTCCAGAGTTATATTGATACGGCTTGGGCCTATATTCGAGGTTTAGAAGCACGTGTCGCTAAAGGTGAGGACATCAGTAAGATTGCCTCGGTCGCTAGTTTTTTCCTGAGTCGGATCGATTCCAAAATAGATGGCTTAGTTGATGAGAGGTTGAAAGCTTTGGGGCCAGACCAATCCCAAGCCGCAACACAGCTTGCTCAAGTGAAGGGTAAGGTTGCGATCGCAAATGCCAAAATTGCCTACCAAGAATACAAAAAAATCATCCAAACCGATCGCTGGAAAGCTCTTTCTGCTAAGGGGGCTAACATCCAGCGACTGCTCTGGGCTAGCACCAGCACTAAAAATCCTGAGTACAGCGATGTCATGTACGTGGATGAGCTGGTTGGACCTGATACGGTTAACACGCTGCCGCCTAATACCATCGAAGCCTGTGCCGACCACTGTGATGTCGATAACCGAATTGAGCAAGATATAGAGGGTGCCCAGCAAGTCATCCATAGCTTGGCAACCCCCGACATCGATATCAATCTTGACCAGGTAATGGCCGAACTCTTGGATGAGGGCATCGATAAGTTTGTACAGCCCTTTACTTCCTTGCTGCAATCTCTAGAAGAAAAAGTAAAACGGCTGGCTGCGGTTTAAGCGCACCCTTTTAAAAGTCAGGGTTCGGCGTCATTCTCTATTGATTAATATCCTCACCCAGGGTATAGACAGATAGGGAATATAATTCCGAACGCTAACTTTCCCTTTTCCTATTCACCTACCCCCCCTTTGTTCCAGCCTATGGTTACGCTTGCTGAAAATCCGCTACGCGTTGGTCTCCGTCAAGAACGAACGCCTGAACCCTTGATTATGGTCATCTTTGGGGCATCTGGCGATCTGACTCAGCGCAAGTTGGTCCCAGCACTCTATCACCTTAAACAACAACGTCGACTTCCTGCTGAACTCACAATCGTGGGTGTAGCTCGGCGCGAATGGAGCGATGATGTGTTTCGCGACAAGATGCGAGAAGGTATCGAAGAATTCTCCGATGGCATTCAATCAGAAGATGTCTGGAATAGCTTTGCTGAAGGGTTGTTCTATTGCTCGGGCAATATGGACGATCCCCAAGCCTATCAAAAACTAAAAGATCGTCTAGAAGAATTGGATGGTCGCCGGGGGACGATGGGCAACCGGGTCTTCTATTTGGCTGTTTCTCCCAAGTTTTTCGCCGAAGCCATCCAGCAATTGGGAGCGGCGGAGATGCTGGCCGACCCTCAAAAGACGCGCTTGGTGATTGAAAAACCCTTCGGTCATGATCTCAGCTCTGCTCAGTCTCTTAACAAGGTGGTGCAAGAAGTCTGTGCTGAAAACCAGGTGTACCGGATCGATCATTACTTGGGTAAAGAAACGGTTCAGAACCTGCTGATTTTTCGGTTTGCCAACGCTATCTTTGAACCCCTTTGGAACCGTCAATTTGTAGATCATGTCCAAATTACGGTGGCGGAGACCGTTGGGGTAGAAGACCGAGCCGGATATTATGAGACCTCAGGAGCTTTAAGAGATATGGTCCAAAACCATATCATGCAGTTGCTGTGTTTAACGGCCATGGAACCGCCCAATGCCTTGGATGCAGATAGTATCCGCACCGAGAAGGTGAAGGTGATTCAAGCGACTCGACTGGCAGATATTCATAACCTGGAAAATTCTGCGATCCGCGGTCAATATTCCCAGGGCTGGATGAAGGGAGAAACGGTGCCGGGCTATCGACAAGAACCGGGGGTCAATCCAGAGTCAACCACGCCCACCTTTGTGGCCTTAAAGCTCCTGATTGATAACTGGCGGTGGCAAGGGGTGCCCTTCTACTTACGCACAGGCAAGCGCCTACCCAAAAAGGTCTCAGAGATTTCTATCCACTTTCGCGAAGTGCCCTTTCTGATCTTTCAATCCGCGGCTCAGCAGGCTAATCCCAACGTTTTAGCCATGCGAATTCAGCCCAATGAGGGTATTTCACTGCGATTTGAAGCCAAGATGCCGGGACCTGATTTGCGGACACGCTCGGTGGATATGAACTTCAGCTATGGATCGTTTTTTGGCAAATCTACAGGCGATGCCTATGATCGCTTGCTCTTAGATGCCATGCTTGGGGATCAAACCCTATTCACCCGAGGAGACGAAGTAGAAGAGTCTTGGCGAGTACTGACCCCAGCGCTAACAGCTTGGGAAGCACGCACGGATCCCGCCTTGGTACCTACCTATGAAGCCGGGACCTGGGAGCCAGAAGCAGCAGAAATGCTCTTAAACCGAGATGGTCGGCGCTGGCAGCGACTCTAGGATCTCTTCTCGACGATTTATTGTTAGGCGTTACCTGTATCCCGTTCAACTTTTTTTGGATTGCCAAAGCTTATGACTCCTAAATCTTCGCCCCTAGTCTCTTTGCAGGCGCCCAAAGATGTTTCCCTCAATGACATCAATGCTGAATTAAGCAAGATTTGGACGAGCTACAATGCGTCTGGGAATGGGGGAATGTTTCCCACGGCTACCCGAGCTGCCACCTTTAGCTTGGTCGTTTACGAGCCGGAAGAAACCCAACAACTGCTCGCTGCTCTGGGATTTTATACGGGGCCTGTTGATGGGATTTATGGCCCCCGGATGGAGGCGGCATTGCGGTCTGCCCAAGGGAAGTTGGGACTACCTGAAACTGGCAAGTCCAACCCAGAGACTTTAGAAAAACTGCGCCAGGGACTGACGGAGAAGCAAATCAGTCAGTCCTCTTCTGCTGAAGGCTATGCTATGGATGCAGGTGGGGCCGGGATTGCTGATGCGATCGCCAACCAAAGTCCCTGTCGAGTGATTTCGCTCTTTCCTAGAGGTGGTGAGGATGAAGGCGTCACGGCTCAAGTATCCGCCTACTGCCCGGTGCAAAAGAAAAACCGTAGCTCCTTAATTTGTTGCGAGTACATCTCTTTAAAGGGGACAGAAATTGCTCTAGATCGGGTCGGGGGTCTCGTCCAGTCCTTATTGATTGGCGGACTGCCCAAATTTTTGTGGTGGAAGGCTTTACCAAAAGCCAACATTGAGCTATTTCAGCGGTTGGCCTCTTCCTGCAATGCTGTCATTGTCGATTCCAGTCAATATTTGGATGCTCAGCAAGAGTTGATGAACCTGCAAGACTTGATTTCTCAAGGGACCAATATTGTTGACCTCAACTGGCGACGCTTAGGGGCCTGGCAAGAATTGACGGCTGAAGCCTTCGATCCCCCTTCCAGACGAGAAGCTCTGGCCGAGGTTGATCGCGTCACCCTTGACTATGAGAAGGGTAATCCTGCGCAAGCCCTGATGTTTTTGGGATGGTTAGCCAGTCGGTTGCAATGGCAGCCTGTCGCCTTTGAATCCGAAGGCGGAGACTATGATCTCAAACGGATTAAATTTGTCAATTCCGATCAACGGCCCATTGAAGCTGAACTCGCTGCGATTCCTACTCAACCTGGCGAGGTGGCAGGGGATTTGATTGATCTGAAATTGGCCTCTACGAATTTGCAGGCAGATTGCTGTACCGTTCTTTGTTCAGAAACAACAGGCTGTATGCGTATGGAAGCAGGCGGTGGTGCTCAAGCCTGCCGCATTCAGCATGTCACACCCTTGCAGGATCAATCATCTGAAACCCTTCTCAGTCAGCAACTCCAACGCTGGGACCAAGATGTTTTGTATACCGAAAGTCTTGATGTGACCGCTCAAATATTGAGACTGGTATAGGCGTACCGCAGCTAAACTTCTCCTGACAGTGATTCAGGCAGCCGTACCCGTTGCCTTGGCCCCAATTATCTCAAGATTTGTAATCGAGTCGGACTGCCATCAATAGGGTGCTAAGCCGCCACTTGATGAAGTTGTGCCATCCACATATCTGCCGGATCACTATAATATTCAATCTCATTAACCTGAAATGTTAGGTGACCCGTCGGCATGTCGATATCAATATAATCCCCTTGACGCACCCTACCGCCTTGAGCCGTCATATAGCTAATAGGAATAGCAGCGTTTTGTTCCAGAAAAAACTCTGATCCGAGTTGGCAATGATTATATCGATGAGTTTTGTGGGTATTAGTCCGACGTCCTTGCTGAATACCTGAGCGACCTAGTTGCCAATCGAAATAAGTAGATATTCCCATCTGTCCCCCCGTTGGAAATAAATGTTTGAGTTGTAAATGGCTCCAAGTATCTCTACGGTTAAATCACGGATGACTAACGATGGAGCCCTAACTGTGGTGAGATTTTGAATCTCTACACTTGAGATTAGTAGGTTTGTTGATGACGCAGAACAGTAATACTACTGATATTTTTATTCTGCCTTCAGGTAATCAATTCAGTAGATATACTGAATTGATGGAGCATGGCAATTGCTAACAGCTTTTTGGACTTGAATGATTCTAATGATGGGGGCTAGTCACGTTAGTATTTTGGCAAGCTTGAATGATACACCTAGATCAAGTGACGAATCGCCGTTGAGGAGCATGAATGTCATTAGTGATCGCTGGTGATCGGAGTGGTGTTGGCAAAACAACGGTGACCGCTGCCATCTTAGCCAGCTTGAGGCATCAAAAGCTGGTTGTGCAGTCTTTTAAAGTAGGGCCAGATTATATTGACCCCATGTTTCACTCGTTAATCACTCAATGCCCTTGCCGAAATTTAGATCCGGTCCTCACGTCTGATGCCTATATTCAGTCGTTATTTAAGGCCCATACTCAAGCCGTTAACTATGCCCTAGTAGAAGGAGTGATGGGCTTGTTCGATGGGGCAGTTGGGCAAGGCGGTCGAGGTAGTACGGCTCATGTTGCTCGACTATTGAATCTACCCATCTTGCTGGTACTGGATTGTAGCCGCTTGTCTGATTCGGTAGCAGCCTTGGTTCACGGTTATTGTTCCTTCGATCATCGGTTGCAGATCGCGGGGGTTATTCTCAATCGTGTCGGCAGCGATCGCCATTTAAACAGCTTGAAAATGTCATTGGCGTCCTTAGATATCAAGATTTTGGGGGTTCTGCACAGACAAAAGCAGATCAACCTTCCTGCTCGGCACTTGGGTTTGGTGCCCGTGGAAGAATTAGAGGAGGTGGAAACTCTATTACAACATCTGGTGGAGGTGGGGCAGACTTGTTTTGATTGGTCGACATTATTACCATTATTAGCGACATCGCCCAGCAATGAGGAATCGGGTCGATCTGCGGTCACTAAACCACTGTCTCCTGTCTCATCAGCCCCACAGCAACAGCCACTCTCCTCAAACTATTTTGCTGGTAACCCTAGCGATCAACCATCCGATGAATCTACCCCAATGCGGGTGGCGATCGCGCGTGATGCAGCTTTCAACTTTTACTATGCGGATAACCTCGATTTATTAGAGTGCTTGGGAGCCAAATTGGTCTATTGGAGTCCTTTGCAAGACAAAACTCTCCCTCCCAACATTCATGGTCTCTATCTGGGAGGGGGATTTCCCGAGGTGTTTGCTCCCGAACTCGCTGCCAACACGACGGCGCGCCATTCTGTTAAAACAGCAATTGAGGAAGGATTACCAACCTATGCTGAATGTGGAGGCTTGATGTATTTATGCGAATCTCTACAAAATTTGGCGGGAGAAGTTTTTCCGATGGTGGGTGTGCTGCCCACCACTGTCAAGATGAGCACACAGTTAACCTTGGGGTATCGACGAGCGATCGCCACCCAAAATACGCCTCTCCTCGCCTTAGGGAAACAAGTTTGGGGACATGAGTTTCACCATTCTCAGTTGCATCAACTGTCTCATACCCCGATCTATAACTTCTCAGGTACTCCGTCGTCTCAACCAGCAACCCAATCGGAAGGCTGGTGCATTCATAACCTCCATGCGTCATATTTGCACCTCCATTGGGGACATCAACCGGAACTTCCTCAACGCTTTTTGCAGCAATGTCAGATGTTTAGATTGCGCCTTTAGTTTGGCGCTGCATCTTTGCCTCGCTTGAGGATGGATGTCGAACCATATTACGGGCTGTGGCTATCACGAGCCTGCATCTGCGCTTGCTGTGAAACCCTGCACTCAACTAGCATATTAATGTTTTTGATTTTTCAATCCAAATCAGGAAATTAACGAATTAAAAGAGCCTAAGTTAGGAATTTTGATGTCTGAATGGTATCTTTACATCGTCCGCACACGCAACGGTTCTCTGTACACCGGTGTCACCACGGATGTTGTGCGTCGATTGACCGAGCATGCTCATGGCAAAAGAGGGGCTAAGTTTTTGCGTTCAAAGGGCCCATTGCAGCTTGTTTATCAACGGCAAGTGGGCAGTAGAGCGGAGGCCCAGCGGCTGGAATATCAAATCAAAAGGCTACCGAAAAATGAGAAAGAGAAGCTGATATCCATCCAAAGACCCTAATCAGCCATTGGTCCAACCACTGATATCCAATCATCCCATGCTTTGCCTGCCGCCAATATGTTGAAGATCACTGAGCGCACCTCTATCCCACTCCATGAAATTGAGCTAAGTGCCACTCGGTCTCAGGGAGCTGGGGGGCAAAACGTCAACAAAGTCGCCACCGCTATCCACCTCCGTTTCGATATCAATGCTTCGTCTCTATCTCCCCTTTATAAAGAGCGCCTCCTCAACTTGGGCGATAGCCGCATCACCCAAGACGGCATCATCATTATCAAAGCTCAGCAACATCGTACCCAGCAACAAAATAAAGAAGATGCACTCAATCGCCTGCAAGCGTTGCTCCAGAGCGTTACGACTACTCCCAAAAAACGGAAGCGAACTAAAACTTCTTACGGTGCCAAGCAAAGACGGCTCGATCGCAAAACCAAACGTGGGAAGATCAAAAAGCTAAGAGGAAATATCAAGCTTTAAAACTACTTTTCAGCTAAGAGCTAACGACCTTAGTTCAAAAGCAAGACCCAAGTAGCTATCCAATTCAGACAATTGGGTGTGCTGGTGATCTCCATACCTTTATCTTGCATACTTTAGGAGGCCAACAATACCAAGCTCATCAACCATGAAATTTATCAGCTTACCTTCTGGTCAAACGATACCAATCCTGGGCATGGGGACTTGGCGAATGGGAGAATCCCCTCGACAGCGCCAAGCTGAAGTTGCTGCTCTACGTCATGGTATCGATCTCGGTCTGACTCTGATCGACACCGCTGAAATGTATGGTGAAGGAGGTGCTGAAATGGTCGTGGCAGAGGCGATCACCGACCAGCGGTCTTCCCTCTTTCTGGTCAGCAAGTTCTACCCTGATAATGCCACCTACTCAGGCACGATTGCAGCCTGCGAACGCTCTCTCAAGCGGCTCAAGACCGATTATCTCGATCTGTATCTGTTGCACTGGCGCAGCTCAGTACCCTTAGCTGAAACCCTGGAAGCCTTACAGAAACTTAAACAAACGGGCAAGATTCGAGAGTATGGTGTGAGTAACTTCGATACGGACGATATGTCTGAAGCCCTAGATCTACCCAATGGCAAGGAGATTGCTACTAATCAAATTCTCTACAATTTGACACGACGAGGGGTCGAATGGGACTTGTTGCCCTGGTGTCGATCCCATCAAATCCCAGTAATGGCCTACTCACCCGTAGAACAAGGCCGCCTATTGCAGCATCAAACCTTACAGACGATGGCTCAACAGCATGGGGTTTCTACGGCTCAGATTGCGATCGCATGGTTGTTGCATCAAGATCAGATTATCGTTATTCCCAAGTCCAGCAATATCAAACACATTGAAGAAAACCATGCTGCTCTTGCTCTGCAGCTAAGTGAGAATGACCTGACTGCGCTTGATGTTGCCTTTAGACCTCCCTCTCAACGAGTAGCACTAGCAGTTCTCTAAAAACTTTAGGTAGATTCGTCTCGACTTCAAAGGTTGGCTAACGCCAATCACGTGGCGAACTTGACTCCCCGTAACATAGGCCATGATTATGCCGAATGAGTATTCACCCCTCATGTTGAGCACATATCACGAGATTTTCCTATTTGGATGATATATACCGTGATACGAATGCAAACAACGATAGTTATGTTCAAACTTTACGGCGACATCTATTCTGGCAACTGTTACAAAGTTAAACTGCTACTCTTTTTGCTAGATATTCCCCATACTTGGACTCATGTTGATATCTTAAACGGCGAAAGCCGGATAGCAGAGTTTTTAGCAAAAAATCCAAATGGTCGCGTTCCTGTCCTTGGATTGCCAGATGGACGATGGTTATTTGAATCTAATGCCATCCTTTATTTTTTAGCGAGGGACTCTCAGTTCTTACCCACTGAGCCTTTTTGTCAAGCTCAAGTCTTACAGTGGCAGTTTTTTGAGCAGTATAGCCATGAGCCTTACATTGCTACCTCTCGATATATCGTACAGTACCTGAATTCCCCGCCCGATTTGCAAACAGACTTAGAATCTCGGCGGGTGGGTGGTTATGCTGCTTTAGATGTTATGGAAGGCCATCTAGAAAAGCACGATTTCTTCGTGGGTAATGCTTATTCCATTGCAGATATCTCTTTGTATGCTTATACTCATGTCGCTGCAGAAGGAGGATTCTCCCTCAAACCCTATACTCATATTCGCAACTGGCTCCAACGCATCTCTCAACATCCTCAACATATGACGATGGATCAGTTGGCTGGATAACCTCTGCATACAGGTATTTCGTAACCATCGTTGAGCAATACGGATCAGCGTTGAGGAAGATGGTTATTGATTCAGTACTCGGGGTAACCGATGCTTAAAACCACAGACAATTTCATAAGAGATTGTTCCCACTGTCGTTGCCCATGCTTCCGCTGAGATTGCGGCTGTGCCCTCTTGTCCCAGTAAAGTCACAACTTCCCCTACCTTGAGATCAGGAAGGGAGCTGGCATCAATCATGAGCTGATCCATGGTGATCGCTCCTACCTGGGGCACCCGTTGGCCTCGAATAATCACCTGCATTTGGTTCGATAATGTCCGCGGTACACCATCCGCATAACCGATGCCGACGACTGCAACTGTGAGAGGCTGATCGGCCATAAACGTGTGGTTGTAACTCACACCAGACCCTGCTGGTATAGTTTTCACTTGTGTTACTCGGGCTTTGACTTGCATGACGGGTTGGAGATCAACCCTAGATTGAAACTGGGGACCCGGATAAAGACCATACATCGCCAGTCCTACGCGGACTAAGTCGTAATGAAATTGCGGCCCTGTTAACATGCCTGCTGAGTTGGCTAAGTGCAGCTTAGGTCGGGGGATGTTCTGGGCTTGGACGCGAGTGAGCACATCCTGAAGACGATTTTGCTGCTGGAGCATAAAACTGGTATCGGCATGATCTGCTGTCGCTAAGTGAGAATAGATACTGGCGATCGCCAGCTTGGGTAAGCGAGACACAAATTCAATAAAGGTCGCGCCCTGCTGCCACATCGGCCCTAGACGAGACATGCCTGTATCAACCATTAGATGGACTGGCAAGGGATGTTGTAACTGCCGGGAAAACGTCAGGGCCTGCTCAGGACTACACAGAGTAGGTTGTAACTGCCAGCGCACAATAGCTTCGATTTCCTGAACGGTATGGGTTGCTCCCAAGACCAAAATCGGGGCATTAATGTCTGCTTGGCGTAGTTCAATTCCTTCCACAATCGTCGCCACGCCTAGCCAAGTTGCGCCGTTATCTAAAGCGATGCGGGCCACAGTCACAGCTCCGTGTCCATAACCATCTGCTTTAACCACTGCCATGAAAGCAGTTTGTGGCAAGAGCTGCTGTTTGAGCTGGCGGACATTATTGGCTAACGCATTTAGATCAATATTGACCCAAGCTCGCTCACAAGCCAAGGTACCCGGCATGGATGCGTGCCCCACCATTTCTGAACTGCTCCCTGCAAACTACCCAAATCTTAGCCCGGTTGGGGGTTAGCCTCCAAGGTCTGCTAAGTATTTTTGATAGCCATCAGTGGCTAAGTGCTCCTGTTTATCTCTCACCATCTCTGCTAGGGACTGCCGATAGGCCATTACCCGATCTAGGAGTTCAGAATGATGGGTGGCAAGGATTTGGATGGCCAAGAGTCCTGCGTTTTTGGCATTACCAATGGCAACAGTGGCGACAGGGATGCCGCCGGGCATCTGGACGATGGAATAGAGAGAATCCAGGCCTCGCAAATGGCGGCTAGCCACAGGCACGCCAATAACGGGCAAGGGGGAGAGGGCGGCGACCATCCCTGGCAAATGAGCGGCCCCCCCTGCCCCGGCAATGATGACTTTGATCCCTCGCGTATGAGCTTGCTGGGCAAATTCCACCATTCGCTGCGGCGTGCGATGGGCAGAAATAATTTCGACGTGGGGGCTAATGTTAAAGTCTTCACAAACTGCGATCGCAGCCTGCATTGTCGGCAAATCAGAATCGCTGCCCATAATAATGGCAATATCAGGATTACTCAAGGGTCAACCTTTTCTTTCATGCAAGGACAGTTAAAGCGATAAAATGAGATTTCTGCTAGGAGCCGAAGTCTTGCTTTTTGTTTAAGAACATCAAGTTTTATCTAATTTTGTCTAGAATTTAATCACTTCTTGCAATGTGCACCTTGCCATTCATCAGCTTCCCGGCAACGTGCAACATTGATACTGGAAAATTTTAATTCTTTTTGAGGACGCTTCGATGAATCCGTTACAAGGGTATCGATATACTTGCACCCTCACCTTTGGAGATATCTACGCCCAGGTGATTATTTGGCTGATTGTGATTTTCATTGCTTTGGCTTCATCGATCGCGTTGTACCAAAATCCCATGTATGCGTTTCTAACGGGTGGGCTAATTTTGGTGCTGTCTTTGCCTTTTTTACTCTTTGCTTTTGTGACCACACTCCTCAATCACATTGAGCTAGTGCCCGTTGACCAGCCCCAAACTGCTGGGAATGGCACTACAGTCGATACTCCTAATGCCATACAGACTGGTTGAGTCTGAATGTCTACGGCTCAACTTCCTCCACTGAATCAATACCGCATTGAAAATGCGCGACTCCCAGGTTATACAGGGCTGCAGCGCGTGCGAATTGATGATGGTGTGGTCAAAACGATTCAATCGATGACTACGCCCTACCTCACTCGTACTGAGGAAAGGCTTGATTTAGCAGGGGACTGGCTCTCTTTGGGAGGGATAGATCTACAAATCAATGGGGCTTTAGGGCTAGCTTTCCCCGATTTGTTAGCTTGTCATCAGTCACAACTGCAAGAAATTTGTCAGTTCTTATGGCAACAAGGCATAGACGGCTTTCTGCCTACCCTGGTCACGACATCGATGCGCAAGTTTCAGCAAGCCTTGGCTATTCTTACTGATCATCAACCTTCGCATTCACCCCCCCAAGCCCACATTCTAGGGGTGCATTTGGAAGGCCCCTGTCTGAATGCCGAAAAGCGTGGCGCTCATCCGCCAGAATTTCTCCAGCCCTTAGCCATTGAAACGCTGCACCAGGTGATTGGTGAGTATACAGATCAGGTCACAGTAGTTACTCTGGCCCCAGAGCTGGACCCGTCGGGGACTGCGGTAGCTTGGTTGCGATCGCAAGACATCATTGTTAGCCTTGGGCATTCTCAGGCCACTGCAGCGGAAGCAAACCGGGCTTTTGAACAAGGCGCAACGATGGTGACCCACGCTTTCAATGCGATGCCGAGTCTTCACCACCGCCAACCGGGATTATTGGCTGCTGCCCTGATGCATCATCAAGTCTGGTGTGGATTTATTGCCGACGGACAACATGTTGATCCGCTGATGCTGCAGCTCATTCTCCAAGCCAGTCCTGATCAAGGTCTTTTTTTGGTCAGTGATGCCTTAGCACCTTTAGGTTTAGCGGATGGCAGTTATCCTTGGGATTCCCGTCAAATCGAAGTGAAAGCTGGAACGGCTCGATTGGCCAATGGTACCCTGTCGGGAACGACATTGTCCCTCCTAGCTGGCGTCCAAAATCTGGTACGGTGGAATGTCTGTTCGGTGGGACGGGCTATTGCCTTAGCGACAGAAGCCCCTCGCCAAGTACTAGGACTGCAAGGGTTAGGACCGGGTCAACCTGCGAGTCATCTTCTGCGTTGGGGGCATGATTCTAGCACTCAAGAACTGACCTGGCAGCGTTTATTTGCCTACGCTTAATATTAGAGGGCCTAGTGCATGCAAAATCCTTTAATGCTGATGATTCCTGGCCCTACACCTGTCCCTGAATCGGTTTTGTTAGCGTCAGCTCGGCCTCCGATCAGTCACCGTAGTTCTGAGTTTCGGACGCTGATGGCTGAAATCACGGCTCATCTCAAGTGGCTACACCAAACCCAAAATGATGTGTTGATTTTGGCCAGCAGCGGTACTGGGGCCATGGAAGCAGGCATAATCAATTTTTTGAGCCCGGGCGATCGCGTATTGGTCGGGTGTAATGGCAAATTTGGCGATCGTTGGGCAGATGTTTGTGATCAATTTGGCTTAGAAACAGAGCAGATTAAGGCCCCCTGGGGACAGCCTTTAGATCCGGAAGTCTTTCGCCACCACTTAGAAGCAGATCAGCATCGACAGATCAAGGCTGTGGTCTTGACCCATAGCGAAACCTCAACAGGGGTCCTCAACGACTTAGAGGCAATTATTTATCACATCAAAGCCCACGGCCAAGCTCTGAGCATTGTCGATGCCGTTACCAGCTTAGGGGTTTGTCCAGTGCCCATGGATGAGTGGGGCCTTGATGTGGTTGTGTCTGCCTCCCAAAAAGGATATCGGATGCCGCCCGGTCTGGGTTTTGTCGCTGTCAGTTCCCGGGCCTGGCATGCTTATACCACTGCTCAGTTCCCTCGTTTCTACTTGGACTTGGGCAAATGCCGACAAGATGCGGTAGCGAATACAACACCGTTTACGCCACCCGTTAATCTATTTTTTGCCCTGCAAGCCAGTTTAAGAATGATGAAAGCGGAAGGATTTACCCGTCTCTTTTCCCATCAGCAAGGGTTGATGCAAGCTACTCGAGCAGCTTTGCGTGCTCTAGAGCTACCCCTTCTTGTCACCGATGATGCGATTGCGAGCCCAGCGGTGACGGCTATCATTCCTGACCGGGTTGACCCAGAATTGTTGCGTTCCCAATTGCAACAGCAGCATGGTGTAGTGATTGCGGCTGGACAGGATCAGATGCGCGGCAAATTGATTCGAATTGGCCATTTAGGCTATGTTTGCGATCGCGATATTCTGACAACCATTGCAGCTTTGGAAACAACCCTGATTCACTTGGGATGCCCATGTTTGCCTGGCATAGGGATACAAGCTGCCTCGAATCACTTTGCTAAGCTGCCAAGCTCCTCTTGATGAATGAATATCAGGTTTCGACTATCACGCCAGAGAACCCTGAGCAGTCCTAGTCAACTTGTTTCTAACCAGTCATAAATCTGATTGAGCTGATCCAAGGTAATCAGTCCGTACTGCCACAAAACAATCGGCAGAGGTCCCGGATCTTGCTCCAGGTGACGCAGGGCTAGACCAATAGAATCACTCGGCAAAGCTAACTCTTCGTGTAAGAAAGCCAGCAATCGCTTTTGTGAGGGCACTTTCAAAGCAGGATTTTTTGTAAACCGAGATACTGTCATTGTTCTATAAAAAGGTTTAGCTGGTATCGACTAGAAGAAAATAGAGAAAGCTTGTAAAAAGTTTGAAAAAACTAATCTGACCTGAACTCAGGCAACAAAATATTTAGAGTTACAATGAACGGCTGTTGTTAATTGCAAAAGCATCAACTCGAAAAAATGAACCTTTTCCTTTAGGAAATGAATCCTTCAGCTTTGCAGTTAAAGGACACATAACTTAGAGCTGCCTTAAGCAAAAACACACTCACCTCGGATCAGCTCAATAAATATTTGAGAGCTAGCAGCAGTCATACATGTCAGCCTTACGAGAAGATGCTAGACCATGCCTTAAAGCCAGAGAAAGCTGTAAGTAAAACGAGTGCTAAGGTTATAAATTTAATCTCGAATGACGCTTAGTTGCTTAAGAGCATCAATCCTTACGTAAGGCTAAAAATAGTGACTCAGATGATGAGTATAAAAATATAGGCATGATCATACGGTGATTAGGTTTCCCCCAAACCTCATGGATTAAGTTTGCTCTGACTACATAGTATTAGTCATTAAATAGGCAAAATCGCAAGCTTATCCAACCGTATTGGAATAAGAGTGTAACACAGCTGCACAAAAATGGGCCAAGTGAAATGATTCTTTTAACAAAGTTCATAAAGTCAAACTTTTGGGCCGCTTGAGCCAGCAAATACGCTTACTATAACTGTCTACTTTATGTAACTTATGGGGCAAAATAAGTTCATAACTCTGTGTAAGCTTAATTCAAGTCGATAACTTCATTTCGCCTGAAACTGCTTATCCAACCCAAACCATTCTAAGGAAGGCTGCAAACTAATGAGCAGTAAGTTGGCAACTCGGCTGCGGGAAGGGACAAAAAAAGCACATTCCCTCGCAGAAAATGCTGGATTTATCCAATGCTTCCTTAAAGGAGCTGTGGAGAAGACCTCCTATCGCCAACTGTTAGGTAATTTTTACTTTGTCTATACTGCCCTTGAAGAGCAGATGGTCTTGCAGCAAGACCATCCACTATTGGCAAAGATGTATTTTCCTGAGCTCAACCGACAGCATAGTTTGGTGAAAGATTTAACCTACTATTGGGGAAGTTCTTGGCCAGAAAAGTTAACCCCCTCTGCTGCCACCCAGTGCTACCTTGACAGAATCCAGCAGATTGCGATCTCCGATCCGATCTTGCTGGTCGCCCATCTGTATACTCGTTATCTTGGCGACCTATCCGGTGGGCAGCTCCTCAAAAAAATTGCCCAGCGGGGCATGAATCTTCCCGATGGCAGCGGTACTGCCTTCTACGATTTCGTAGATATTCAAGATCCTAAAGTGTTTAAGAAAGTTTATCGTCAGACTTTGAATGACTTAGTCCTCGATGACAGTACAGTTGACCGGATTGTAGATGAAGCTAATCTCGCTTTTAAGCTCAATATAGGGCTTTTCCAAGAGCTGGAAGGAAATCTCATCCGAGCCATAGGCCAGATGATCTTTAACCATCTGACCGGTTTTGGCAGAAAACAGCAATCCCAATGGTCTCCAGAATTAGGAGAGACCACAACATTGCAGCCTCAAGATTAAGGGCGTTGACTTAAGGTTTGATTGAGCCGATCTATGGACAGAATGAGTCGTTCATTGGCGGTTTCAGCCGGATCAGGTTGAGTCTCTGCTGCCATCGTTTTTTTGCGCTCTAACTTTTTGTGGGCTTTCTCAAGCGCTCGAATCATTAAGAAAATTACGAAGGCAATCACTATAAAATTCAAGACTGCAGCCAGAAAAGAGCCATACTTGATGTTGTTATAGGCTAATTTGGACAGCTCGTCTACATTGGCTGCCTTCATTGCTGGATTCAAAATTGCTGGGGTAATAATGTCTTCAATCAAAGAAGTGACAATCTTGCCAAAGGCGCCCCCAATGACGACTGCCACGGCCAGATCTACGACATTGCCTCGCATCAAAAACTCTTGAAAATCGTGAAAAAACCCTCCAGCTTTGGATCTGCCATTTCTACTTGTCATTAACTTTCATTCCTCCTCACATGCAGGGCACTTAGCCCCAGTGCAGTTTAAACAAAACAGCAATATTCTATCATCGAGAAGTTTTTGGGGATTTGGAGATCCTGGGTCTACACCCTAAGCTTCTATGATGAGCTTAGGTTTGGGATATTGACATTCCATACTCGCTGAAACGAGCCGGAAGAGCGAACCTTTCGAAGTTGGATCAATTCAAACCCCTCTTAATAAAATCCGGTTATGGAACTCAAACAGCCCACCTTTCAACATACTCCCGTCCTCAGTGATGAACTTATACAAGGGCTAGCGATTCATGATCAAGGTTGTTATTTAGATGCCACAGTAGGCGGGGGGGGACATAGTGCTTTGATCTTGGCAAAGTTTCCCCAAACAAGGGTGGTTGCGCTTGACCAAGATACTCAGGCATTGACTGCAGCGCAATCTCGGTTGGCTCAATATGGCGATCGCGTCCAGTTTTGGCATCGTAACTTTGCAACCTATGATCCGGGCGAACTCCGATTTGATGGCATCATTGCTGACTTAGGCGTGAGTTCAGCCCAGCTGGATCAACCGGAACGGGGGTTTAGTTTTCGGCATGAAGCAGATCTAGACATGCGCATGGATCAAAGCCAAGCTTTGACTGCTGCCAACCTAATCAACACCTATGCTGAACGTGACTTAGCTAATATCTTTTATCAGTATGGAGAAGAACGCTTCTCCCGCCGCATCGCCCGCAAAATTGTGTCCAAGCGCCCCATCAATACCACCACTGCTCTGGCACAAGTAGTTGCTTCAGCGTTACCCCCTCCTAAGGGGCGCCACCGCCATCGCAAAATTCACCCGGCTACCCGTGTGTTTCAAGCTCTGCGCATTGCCGTCAATCAGGAATTACAAGTATTGGAGAAATTCATAGACACAGCTCCTACATGGCTGACGTCAGGGGGCAGACTTGGTGTCATTAGTTTTCATAGTCTCGAAGATCGCATTGTCAAACACCATGTTCGCCAAAATGCTCTCCTGCAGGTGATCACCAAGAAGCCAATTGTAGCGTCAGAGCTAGAGAGAGCAGAAAATTCCCGAGCCCGTTCTGCCAAACTGCGCATAGCAGAACGAATCGCTGTGGTCTCCTCGACCTAGGGTCAGTGAATGAAGTGTCTCTACCCAGAACTTGGCTCGATCAATATTGAACCTTTTTTCTTTATCTGCTCACGCTAGATCTCCCAGAAATATATACAAAAAATTAAGTATTCTGGAAACTTTTGTGAATTTATGCATTTATAATGCATATGGCAATACCTGAAAATTGCCATATGCAAAGATTTTGCGCCCACCACCAGACATTTTTCTGGGTTTGAGGAATTGACCATGGCCGTTGCTAGCCGCTCTAAAGTTATCCCTGTTCTCCCTAAAACGACTGCTCCTTCAGCTCGTTCTCAGAGTAAGCGGACCAGGAAACACTTGCCCCATCCAGAAAAACAGCTGGGCCAGCTTGATCCTCGCTCTCCTCAATTCCCTAACTGGTTGATTGTTTTGATGGCCTTTCGCAAACTCTCAACTCCTGTTGTGCTTTTTCTGGTGATGGGAGTTTTACCGCTCTATGCCTGGCGTGTCAGCACGCAAAAATCTTGGGGAAATCAGTTTACAGCCCTTGAGCAATTACAACGAGATGAGCGGACTTGGTTGACTCGTATGGAAGAGCGCAAGTACGAAATTTCAGAGAACCTAGAAAGCAATCCGGCTGGTTTTGTCCCCAAGAGCTCAAAAACTACGATATTCTTCCAGCCTGCACCTGCTCGGCCCGCAAAACCTGCGTCGCCTCCACAGGCGGATGTTACCCCTACCGATATCGCACCCATAGGCTATTAAATTCACCCTCTTGGCAAGAGTATGTCATCTCCATCACCACCATTACAAACTCGTCGGGCAGCGATCAAGGCTCGAATTCAAACTAAACACCCTCATCAGATTCCCAATCAACGTTTGCGGCTACTCCTCGTTGGGTTGGTTCTTGGTGGTGGCTTGCTGGGACTATTGACGCGCTTGGTTTATTTGCAAGTGAGTGCTGCCCCCTTCTTGCGAACCAAAGCCCAACAACAACAATTGGGAACGTTACCCGAGCGCACCTTTCGCTATCCCATTTTGGATCGGAGGGGCAACTTTCTGGCCAAGGATGAGCCTGTCTTTCGTTTGTTTGCCCATCCCTTTTTGTTCCAAAAGCAGCCGGAGGAGATTGCTCAAGCGCTGGCCTCGATTCTCAACCGCTCTCAGGATAGTCTTATGGAGCGATTCAAAACTGGTAAAAGTGGTATTCCCATTGGCTATCGGCTGTCGGAGGCTGAAGCCGATAAAATCAATGCCCTTTATCTTGATGGTTTAGAGATCACTAAGGAATGGCAACGGGTTTATCCTCAGTCAGAATTAACGGCAGGACTCGTCGGTTACGTCAACACTGAAAATCAGGGGCAATCTGGGATTGAATATAGCCAGCAGTCTTTACTGAAGGGGGCCCCTATCCCCCTGCTTGTTGCCCGTGATGGCCAAGGCCAAGTTTTGCCCGATCGCTTTCCTTTAGAACCACTGAATGCCAATGACTTAACGCTGAAGTTGACCCTTGATACTCGACTGCAGCGATCGGCTCGGCAAGCTTTGCATCAACAGATGTCCAAATTCAAGGCGAAACGGGGGACAGTGATTGTCATGGATATCCATGATGGCTCCTTGGTCGCTCTGGCCTCTGAGCCTTCATTTAATCCGCAAAAATATTTTGAGGCTAGTCCGGCGCTGTTCAAAAACTGGGCTATTTCGGACCTTTATGAGCCAGGATCAACCTTTAAGCCAATCAATATTGCGATCGCATTAGAAGCAGGCGCGATTCAGCCTGATAGTGTTTTTCACGATAGTGGTCAATTATCGGTAGGCGGTTGGCCGATCAATAATGCCGACAACTCTGGACATGGCAATTTAACAGTCACAGGCATTCTGGAATATTCCAGTAACGTCGGTATGGTTCATGTCATGCAGCAGATGCAGCGAGAGCCTTACTATGACTATTTGAAAAAAATTGGAATTGGTCAAATTACCGGGACCGATTTACCCTTTGAAACCCCTGGCCAGTTCAAAGAGAAACAACAGTTTGTCGACTATCCTATTGAAGCGGCCACAGCAGCTTTTGGTCAGGGTTTCTCGGTAACGCCCCTGCAAATGGCTCAGCTGCATGCAGCGATCGCTAATGGTGGCAAGCTCGTCACCCCCCATGTGGTCAATGGCCTGTATAACCCTGCTGGCAAAAAGACTAAAGGTTTAAACCTAATTCAGCCCCGTCGCATCTTTTCCGATCATACAACCACCCAAGTCCGCACCATGATGGGGAGTGTCGTTCAAAACGGCACGGGCAAACCCGCCAAAATTCCGGGCTATCGATTAGGCGGTAAAACCGGAACAGCTCAAAAAGCAGATAGCGGTGCCTATAGCAACGCCCGCATTACTAGCTTTGTCGCTTCATTCCCCTTAGAATCACCCAAGTATGTGGCACTCGCCGTTGTCGATGAACCCCAGGGGGACAATGCCTATGGATCGACGGTGGCTGCTCCAGTCGTTAAATCGGTATTGGAAACGCTGATCAGCTTAGAAGGGATTCCACCCAGTCATCCCGAAGAATTGAAGGCAAAGCCCAAAGTCTCCCCTTAACTCATTTGAAGGCATTTGCTGGGGTTTGTTTCGCTGCTTGTATTTCGATATAGTCCTGTCTGTCACTTAAGGCAGGAATCGATTCTGGTCAGACTCGCTTGGCATTCGGCAAGTTGCCCGCCGACCCAGCAGACGATAGCGATTGCGGGCAATGAGTCTATAAATACTGTCTCGGATCGGACGAGGAATGAGCCCAATCATACTCAGTGTTGACCACACTCCCCCTAAACGTTTGCAGATTTGAATGAAGGCATCCGATTGATCATAAAGTCGGGTGTCATCTTGATAGTAAATGGACCAGGCTGCTCGATCCGTCGGTAATGGGGGAAGACATTGACGGGCGGTTTCGCCTTGTAAAGGAGCAATCTGGATGGTCCCAGCCGGGTCTACCTGCAACAGAATATCGACAAAGCCATTGCACATCACACATTCCCCATCAAAAAAGACAACGGGTTGAGCGGTGACACTCGTCCGATCTCGACCACTATTCTGGGTCACCTCTGGCGTTGCCGTCATACTTTTGATCACTCTGTTGGGAAACTTATGTTGAATCTAACATGCCTGCTTGCACATGAACTTGCTGAAGGAATTGTGATTATGAGCAACAATGCTTGCCAGGAGGGTCAGCTTTCGAGGTAGGATCTGCAAGTCACAAATATCTTAGTTGAACAATGGTTGAGCGACCGATCAAGAAATCTGAGTTACAAAAGCGAGCCAAAACTGAAGGCCAAACCAATGGTGATAAAGGCAGCGATCAAAAGGCCCGCAAAGGTGGACGAGGAAAAGGTCGAGACAACAAAGAGAAGAAGAAGCCTGCTACCCCCTTGGCTTTGATGCGAGGGCCACGGCCAACGGCTAAGGTGGAGGCTCCCGAACCAGTCGAGGTTCCTGAAGAAACCACTATTGACGGTGAGGGAACAGCAGCCGTGGCTGCAGAGACTACAGCAGAAGATGGGGCAACAGAGACGGTTGCTGAAGTAACTGAGACAGGCGAGAGCGAGGTAACTGCAACAACTGTCCCTGAAGTGTCTGAAACAGCCAAAGCTGAAACCCCTAGTGAGTCCGTAGACGCCGACGCCAATAATACAGATGAAGCGGGCGCTGCGGCTGAGACCTAAAGACTCATCAAGTGATTTGTTGGAACTACAACTGGCTGCGTTGATGAGCCAGTGAGTATTGTTGAAGGTCTAGGGAGGCGTTAGCTTTGATCAAGCGTCCCTGAACTAGCAGATACAGGTTGAGGAATTGTGATATCAATCGGTGTCGCAGATGTGCCCAAATCTTCTAACGGCGGTTGAATCTCGGCTTTATTTCCTACCACTAAGGTAACAAGTTGATCGGGCTGGAGATGTTTTTGAGCGGCGGCCTGGACTTTTTCTGCCGTCATTGATTTGACAGCGCGCTGATATTGAAAAATGAAATCATCTGGATAGCCAAAATACTCATATCGCATCAATCTAGACAAGGTTTGAGCTGGGTCTTGGAAGTTGAACACAAATGAGTTGAGGATCGAGTCTTTAGCTTGCTGAAGTTCGCTGGCTGCTAGCGGTGCTGTTCTGATTTTGTCGAGTTCAGTTTTTACCGCTTTGATAAAGGGAACAGTGGCTTCTGAACGCGTCTGCCCGCCAGAAATAAACAGACCTGGATAATCGTAGCGAGCACTCCAAACTGCATAGACGGAGTAGGCCAATCCCTGCCGCGATCGCACTTCATTAAACAACCGCCCTCCAAAGCTATTGAGGGCTTCATTCATGACTAGTAGAGAAAAAATATCTGGATTATCAAACTGACCACCCAAGTGGCCAATTTGAATATTGCTCTGAGAGAGTTGGGGCTGGTCAACGATGAAGGTTTCTCCAGCCTTAATTTGCGTAGCAGGGGGGACGGGGACGTTTTCTCGCTCTGGTGCGGCTGGCCAATCCCCAAATTTCTCCTTAATCCTTTGTGTCATTGTTGGGGCATCGAAATCCCCGACAATCCCTAAAATCATGCAGTTAGGGTGGAACTGTTGTTGGTAAAATCCTTCCACATCCGCTTGAGAAATGTTCTCTAGGGTTTGGTATTCTTGGGTGCGGGCGTAGGGACTATCAGCTCCGTAAATGAGTTTTGCAAACTCACGACTCGTAATTTCACTGGGGTCATCGTTCCGACGGGCAATTGCCCCTTGCCGCTGAGTTTTGGCTAAGACAAGTTTGTCTTCTGCGAAGGCAGGTTCTCGAATCACTTCCGCAAACAAACTGAATACTGAGTCCAAATCTTCGCTGAGGGCCGCAAAGGAGGCATCGCCAGAGGTGGTCTCAATACCAGTTTCTACGGAGGCGGCTCGTTGCTCTAGCATTTGGTTGAGCTGATCGGACGGGTGCTGCTGTGTACCGCCTGTGCGCATGGTTGTGCCAACAATATCAGCCAAGCCCACTTTGTCAGAAGGTTCTAGGCGATCACCTGTCCGCATGCGGGCAATTCCATTCACTAAGGGTAGCTCGTGGTTTTCCATCAAATAAACCGTTAGCCCGTTCTCCAGTTGGAACCGACTATAGTCTGGGATTTGAACTTCAGGAAGGGGCGGAAACTCTAGATCGGTATAATGCTTAGCGGTTGCCGCGGTGCCTGGGCGGATGGAACCGATGACTAAAAAAACAGGAATGACAGCAAAGGCGAGTAAACGCCGCAGGGTTTTATGTAGCAATCGGTTACGGTGGGCAGTGGGCATGGTTAACGTGCTTTTCCTATGGATAGCTCATCTCTAACAGATTAGCCTAAACTTTGCGAGGTGATGCATGGATTTAAGTCCTTTTGACCTGCTTTATAATGGAAAGTGCCTTTGTTGTTTACTGGACTGGTCCTCTCGTCTGTGAAAAAGCGCGTTACTCTCACGTTCCCTCGGCGAGCCGTCCCTGTCCCTGTTACCTATCGGTTGGCAAAAGATTTTAATGTGGCTGCCAATATTATTCGAGCCCAGGTTGCTCCCAACCAGATTGGTAAGTTGGTGGTGGAATTAGCGGGCGATATTGACCAGCTCGATGCCGCTATTGATTGGATGCATTCGCAAAATATCGATGTGTCTTCTTCCAATCGCGAGATTCTGATCGATGAGGATAGCTGTGTTCACTGTGGGTTATGCACGGGTATCTGTCCTACCCAAGCCCTCACGCTCGATCCAAAATCATTTTTGCTGAACTTTACGCGATCTCGCTGTATTGTTTGCGAACAATGCGTTCCTACTTGCCCAGTTCAAGCAATTTCTACTAATTTTTAGATACTTCCTGCCCGTGCTCCGATTAACCGCTTAATTTTGATTGCTTTTACCAAACATCCTCGCGCTAAAAAATTATGAAGCATTTTGCATTGATCACTATGGATCGCTAAAGGCTGAGATATCCTCAGATGCACAGTTTGAGATATGGGTATACACCGTCAGCTAATGTCTATGCTCCTTTGCAACAAAATTGCTGCTGTTGTTGATTCCCAAAGATTAAAAGTGTTCAGTCAGCCCAGTTGCTAGAATAGAAACGTACCTAATTCACGTACGTGAATGCTATCAAAAACCCTTAGTTACAGTCAGGCCCGCGCTAATTTTGCAGAAACTTTGAACGATGTCGAGGACAATCGCTCCATTGTGATTGTCCAGCGCCCTCACCGTCCAGGTGTTGCTTTAATCGCTGCCGATGAGCTGAGCAGCATGATGGAAACGGTTCACCTGTTGCGATCGCCTGCTAATGCTAGCCGTCTATTTGATGCGATCGCTCGAGCTGAAGCTGGAGAAGGAACTCCTATGACGATGGATGAACTCGTGCAGGAGTTAGAGTATGGGGAAGAAGAAGCCTAAGCTGAGTGCGACCGAAGTAGCTTGGGAGATTATTCTTGATCCTAATTTCAGAGAAGATTTGCAGTATTGGGTTCAACAAGATCGGAAATTAGCACTCAGGCTGCTGACCTTGGTGGAATCCATTGCGACAGACCCGTTTTTTGGCATTGGTAAACCTGAAGCCCTCAAACATCTTGGTCCTAATCTTTGGTCTCGGCGACTCAATCAAGAACACCGTCTTGTGTATCTCGTTGGTGATCGAAAAGTGTATCTGTTGGCAGCACGGTATCACTACTAAGCAGCCTGCCTGTTGATCTGGCGTTGAGACATTGTATTGATATATTGACCCTCCCCATTAGTAATTTCGAACTTGAGGGCAAACTGGAGCATCAGGTTGAGCCATCGTACACTCACCCACTAAGCAGGGTTGGTTGTAGATGGGCTCTTCTTCGATGGGTGGGGCAGGGTGACCAAACACCATCTCACAGCTCATGTCTTCAAAGTTTGGCGTCAGAGTGAGGGGAAAGCCAAACTCCTTGGCAAAAAAGTCTTGAGTGGGTAGTTTGCACATATTGATGCACATGCCCACACAGCCACTTTCCTCTAGATACCGACATTTCTGAATATGAATGCCGCTGCGTTGGGTTCGGAGTTGGCCATTTTCTCCTACAACTTCTACCTCTTCGAGATCACAGGCACCCACCAGCCAAGTAAACATCCGACTGGCAAACCAGGCATTCCATTCCAAAATGCGCTGAGTGGGGTTAAACAACGTGCGAATACCAAGTAATACGTAGCTGGGGATCAGCGATCGCAATACCGTTGCCAGCGCTTCTTGCTGTTCCTTGGCATTCCGACCTCGCATAATCTGCACAGACAGATCCACCAATCCCTCGTAACCGGGCAAATCACTCTTATTCCCAGCAACCGTTGCCATCTTTTTCGAGAAAAACCAAATAAATAGGCGGTCAAATGGATTGTCTTTATATTCTGTTTTCACCTAAATCTTTTGTCTCCCTGTGGTTGATGAGCCGTGCCATTCTTCAATATAGCGGTTATTCACAATCGAGTTGTGAGGCTAGACTGGCTCCCGTCAAGAGAGAGAGATTAGTGGTGATTTATAGGTGGTTGCCCGTTCATGTGACCCACGGGTGAGAGTCACCGCTGGTCTCAGCCATTTGACTTACTGCTCGGTTAAATAAGTGATGCGATGGCAAAAAACAGAAATAACAGAATCAGCAAACCTGCAAACGCAACTCCATAAGGATCGCGATGCCAGATGTGGTGACGACGCTGGGTTGTATTCATAGCTTGCCCCTCTAATAACGTCTACAAATTCGCCTGGGCCTAAAATGTAGTGTTTATACGGCTACACAGACTATTCTTTACCGTAGAAGAAGAGTTTGAGGATTTTGTGAGGGTTAAGTCGCAGCCGATTCTGCCTTGACGGCAACACCCATAATATGAGGTTTGACTAAAGCAATGGGGACAGGAGCATCAAAGGTTTCATAAGCAACAGAGGCAAATCCAGAAGCTTCAATTACCTTGCCTGTCTCTCGGTCCAGACGACAACCATCACCAATCACTTGCCAGAGGGGACATAGACCCGTTTGCACCCGACGTAATAGACTCCCCGTGGGGGCAACCACATGTTCAATAAACAGAAACTGTCCACCAGGCTTGAGGACGCGCAGAATCTCTTGAATCGTTGCTTCTAAATTGGGTACTGAACAAAGAACCAGAGTACACAACACCACATCCTTACTATTGCCTGGGATAGAGGCATTTGCTAGTGTAGCCGTCTGTACCTCTATCTTTAGCCCCAACTCATTGGCCTTCTGCTGCAAATAAGTGTGCATGTAGGGATTGGGCTCTAGCCCTAGCCAGTCATTTTGAGAACTCATGTAAGGCAGATTAGGACCAGCACCAGGACCCAGTTCTAAAACTTCTCCTTCAAGATTTGCAAACAGGTGCTGTTTGCGGTCGGCCATCTTTTTTTCGTAATCTTGAGCGGCTGTGGCCATTGCCCAAGCAAAAAAACGCTGATACCATTCTGGGCTATGTCTAGCAGCGCTGATTGGAGCTTTAATATTTGGCATAGCCAACAGTTGTAATCACACCTACACCTTCATCTTAAAGGCTAATAATAGAGGAGCGAGCTTGTAGTCACTGCATCTTCTTAGATTATGAGGTCAGCAGCCAGAAGGATGGATGAATTATGTATGGATGATGGTTTGATGAGGCAAAGGAACACCGTTCTGTAACAATGCAGCCATATCTTCGGCTGGAATGGGGCGGCTCAAATAGTCCCCTTGAATTTCATTACACCCTTGATTTTTAATGTACTCGAACTGTTCCTGGGTTTCTACACCCTCTGCTGTGATGTTGAGTTGTAAGTTCTGAGCCAGAGTAATGATGGTTTTTGTGATAGCAGCATCTCCCAAATTAGACATGATGTTGCGCACAAAAGACTGATCGATTTTGAGGGTGTCTACTGGGAAATGTCGCAGATAGCTGAGAGAAGAATAACCAGTGCCAAAATCATCTAGAGCGAGGGCAACTCCCAGACCACGCAGCTCCAACAATATTTGGATGGATTGTTGGAGGTCATCCATCATCAAACTTTCCGTTACTTCCAACTCCAATGAAGCCGCATCTAGTCCAGTATCAGCCAAAATATCTCTGACTAAGGCCACAAAGTTATCCTGTTTGAGTTGACGAGCAGAGAGATTGACAGCCATACGGACGGGCGGAAAACCTGCATCTTGCCAAAGTCGATTTTGAAGACAAGCCTTGCGCAAAACCCATTCTCCAATGGGCAGGATGAGGTCGCTATCCTCGGCAATGGGAATAAATTTCTTGGGAGAGACACTATCTCGAGTGGGACTCTGCCAGCGCAACAACGCTTCAACAGCAAGCAGTTGACCACTTTGGGCTGAGACTCTCGGTTGATAATGCAGCTGTAGTTCATTTCTAGGAATGGCATGTCTCAGTTCATTTTCTAAACTGAGGTGCTCTTGCAGCCTAGCGTTCATTTCAGGCGCATAAAATTGATAAGTGTTTTTGCCCAGTTTCTGAGCTGTATCCATTGCTGCTCTGGCATTTTGTAGGAGCTGATTAATCTCACTACTGTCATGGGGATAGAGACTAATACCTACATTTGTACTGACGTAGATTTCTTCGCCATTGACCACAAAGCGATCATTCATCGCTTCTAGGATTGTTTGTGTAAGATTCGTTCCCACTCCTGACACGTCAGGGGATGACTGAACTGCGATAAATAAACTACCACTGAGATAGGCAAAAATCACGGATTCACTCAATTTAAGGCTAAGACGTTGGGCAAATGCTCGTAATAATGATTCGCTGATCTCCTTGCCAAAAACATTGTAGACTTCCGCCAAATTGCTGATCGAGAAGGATGCGATCGCAAGAGACTGGTGGTTTTTCTGCGCCTGAATAATCTCTTGCTGTAGGCGATCGGATAAAAGGGTTTGATTCGGTAGACCAGTCAGGGCGTCGTAGCTGGCCATATACCGAATAACCTCGTCCAATTTGTGGATAGTCTGGGAGGCACTACTCATCAGCACCCCTACTTCATCCGTGAACTCAGTGGGCAGATTGGGCAAAGTCTGATCTTCGATGTAGGCACGAAGGCTACGAGCCGTAAGAACCACGGGAGCTAACAAATAGTGAAGCGCACACAGTGTAAAGGCTGTACCGACTAATGTGGTAGTCAGGGAAATAGCCAAGACCCTGATTGAAACTTCCGAAGAGGACGTTGGTGAAAGCGTAAAAATGAACACCAGCGTCAAGAGCGGAATATGGGTACCGATAAAGGCCACAGCCATGATTTTGCTTCTGTATCCTTGCAGAAGACTAAACTGTGACAGATACCGATATACCCGCAGGTTTGTGGTCATTTTTAGCATTATCTATTGTTCAAGTTTAGTCCGATAGCGATGGGTCATCGCGGTTCCAATTCAGCTCTGGTTGAAATTCTAAGGCCAAGGTTATCTTTAGAGTAAGGCAAACCGAATACTTCTAAAATAATATGGAGGTTTAATGGTTCTTTTTAGAAAAGATAGGAGTTGCCAGCCCCCCTATCTCTATTTTCCTACTTCTGTTGCGTTCTGTCTCGATCAATCTCCCTTTTTGTTAAGATCTCTATCTCTAAAATTGCCACTATCAATAGATTAGTTTTTAGCAAAAGTAACTCATTCTCAGAACAGATTAGGCTGCTAGTCATGAGCCAATCTTGGTAACCTGGTCTCAATTATTTTGTTGTTGGACATCAGTTAAAAAGGGTAAGCATTTTGTTTCAGTCTTTAGTTTCACACATCGGTTTATTAGGGATTATTTTCTGTTCGCAAACTGTTCTAGCTTTCTTGCAGGTTCCCGGTGCAAGGGCCGCATTTGTAGCTGAGATGCCTTCAACATCTAAAGGATGGTTCATACCAACGAGAGAGAAAAAACCTTCACCACCTGAAACGAGCAAAATACCCATTCTGAAGTGTGAGCAGGCTGACAATGCTAACAAAATAATCCTTTATGAGGTTAAGCAGGATACAGCAGAAAGGAATGCGCTTAGTAATACAACAGCTCATACCGATCATACCAATGATATTATTCTCGCGGAGATTACTGATAGCCCTGTTACTCCTAAGAAACTTGCTTTGATTCAAGACCTTTTAAAAAAAAAGAACAGTGACCTGCGTTTAGAAGCAATGCTAGCCAATATGGAAGAGACGCTTCCTACTATATTGGCAACAATTATCCGAGATCGCACCCCCCTAGAAGGTGACGATCTGCTCAAACGAGTCACTGCTACCACCCAACGAATGGTAAAACGATACCGAGAGTTGTTGCCCAGTAGAGTTGATATTGGTGAGATCACCGAAACAATCACGACAAATTTGTATGCTAAGTACTATACGGAACAAGAGCTTCAAGACTTGATTGATTTTTATGAAACCCCCACGGGTCGAAAAGCGATTGCAACCCTTCCTCAACTCACGGAAGAAGCCATCAAGCAGTCCAACGACATGTTACTGCCAGAAATTACTCAGCTTCTGAAGACAATCATGCAAGAAGAATTTGGCCCAGAGCCTTTCAAACCTAATCAGGAAAACAAAAGCAACATAAAATTCTAAAATGTTTTATCCACTTGAATATTTTGAGAAACTTACGCAGCTATGAGCAGTAGGTAGCTGCTTCTCTCTAGAATCGCAAGTTTTTCCCTGGTTAGCGTCGGCGCATGATCGACGCTAACTCCCTGAAACCTCAATAGGGTCAACATCCTACTCATAGACATAGTGAAATTAATCTAGCTTAGAGTATTAATCAAAACATAAAATTCAGCTTAACATCACAATCTTTTTCACCTCTAATCAGGTCAACTTGGCGAATAAATTCTCGGAAATAAAAGCGTCGTTCAGATTCAGATAAATCCAGCCAGAACTGATCGATAGAAACTGTTTGAGCAATTTCCTTCAAATTTACGGGGGGGAGCTGGGACAGTCGATTTTTCAATACTGCAATTTCCGTTTGTAAGTTGTAGGCTCGCAAGTCTGCGGTAGTTTGGTCTAAAACTTTGGTTTGCACCAGTTCCGACAACTGAGCCAAAATTTCTTGCTTCGCTGCAATTTCGGTATCCACTCCTTGTTTGAATTGACTCAAAATCGGTTGGTTTACACCCGCTACCGCTTGCGGTAACTGACTACAAATCGCTTGGATGGTTTTCATCAAAATTTTGTCGTAGGAAATTGCTTTGCACCTTGGTTTGTTGGGGCATTGAGTCGGTCGTAAATATAGGTATTCCTTTGATTTACCTCGAGTCGTGACTCGTGAGATCGTCATAGGTGATTGGCAAGTTGCACAAGTTACTAGACCTGCTAGAGAGCGAGGGGCACTAGCAGCTCTGGGGGTCATACTTTGATTGCGACGTAGCAGTCGATCTACTTGGGCACCTTCTTCTCTGGAGAGCAGCGGTGTATGAGTGTCCATGACGACCTGCTGGTGTTGGTAAGTTAAATCACCGCGATAAACCGGATTCGTCAACCACCGACGCCCTGTGGACACTGAAATTTTCTTACCATGCTTCCTAGTAATATGCCGCACTGCCCCTCGTAAAGACCCATAGAGCAAAAAATGCTCAAAGAAATCCTTGACTACTGGAGATACTGTGCGATCAATGACATAGCGATCCTTGCCGCGTCGATATCCATAGGGGGCTTTACCCGGTGGCGGCCGTCTTTTGATCCGATTCTGAGCATGACCGTGGCGGATACGTCGACTTCTCTGTTCAGATTGAATGGTATCCAAAAGGACCAGTAACTGCGATGCGTTAGCAGAGCGATTGATGTCAGCCTTAGTGTTGTCTTTGGCGGTTGTAGAAACATCCTGCTTATGGCAACGGGGTGACTGATAGGCTTGTTCAATGGCTAGAACGCAAATGCCCAGATCTTCTAACTGCATCAAGTATTGTGTAACTTGAGCCAAGGATTCACCCAGATCTTCCAACCGCATCAATAACAAAAAATGAGGTGGATCAGCTTGGCAATCTTTCCACAAAGCGTCTAACTGCGATCGCTGCCAATCCAAGTCTTGATAGACCTGATCCACTTCCCATCCCCAGATGGTGGGTTCTAACTTGATTTCCCAGGTTAAATCTTGGTAAAGATAAGCAAAAATACGCATCAGTCAATTCTTACAGTTATGGACAGTTGCGAGGATGGGGGCAGAATAACCCAACTCACTCATACCGGATGGCATTCTCCAGAGACTTAGTAGCCTCAACCTAACTTGCTTGTAGGTAGTCTGAGTCTAAAAACCGGACAAGTCAGTCAGATAGTTCATGGGTAGCAGTTTGGCCCCAACCTAGAAGACAGACATAAATCGTAATAAATATCTTCAGTCGGGTGAGTCGCGATCTCATTCGTCACCTTTGCATCCGAGGAATCCTTAGCCTGAGGGGATCGCATGGATTTTGATGTCAATCATAACTAAATGACTGGAGATGGACTAAGTTCCCATGATTTCTGAGGCAGGAGGAGTAGTCTCTGTTGCGATCGTTTGTCTGACAGATGTCCAAAAAGAGAGGGCTAGGGTCATCAAGCCTGCTTTTACTCACATAAACGAAATAGACCAGACTATCTCTAGGTTAAATTTTAGATTCTTACGCTTATTCATTAAGTAATGTTACCCGGTCGTGATATCATTGGCCTTGGCCTGTAGTAACGCATCCAAACCAAATTTCTTACCCCGTGGATTTGTCAGATACTTCCCTTCAGCCGAGTCCCACCTCTAGTGAGAGTGAGCCAACTGAAGTGCAGATCTCGCAATCAGAGGGGGCAATGGATGACTTTTATCAGCTTAAAAATGGCTTGATCATTTCATCCGCAGTGATTGCAGGGTTAGTATTTGGCCCTGTTTGGTGGATTTACTCTCTGAAAGTAGCCAGCAGCTATTTGCTTGGGGCATCGGTCGGAGTGTTGTATCTAAGGATTTTGGCGAAGAATGTTGAGCAATTGGGAACTGAAAACACACAAGTTGGCAAAGGCCAGCTCGGCGTTTTCGTGTTACTTATTGTCGTGGCAGCTCGGTGGAATCAGTTAGAGGTCCTTCCTGTTTTTTTAGGATTTCTGACCTACAAAGTTGGCATTTTCATTTTCGTCTTGTGGACTGCAGTTCTGTCACCTTCAACAGACCGTTGAAGGGCTTTGGCAGTATGCCTATATTTTTTTGCCTGAAGTTCCAACGAGGTTGGGCGTATTATGCATCACAGCAGCCTTCTGCTAGATTCTTCAAATTGGTTCAATGCTCTGCCTTTAGCAAGTTTAGAGGTGGGTCAGCACTTATACTGGCAGATCGGTGGCTTAAGGGTTCATGGTCAAGTTTTGATTACATCCTGGGTCGTCATCGGCATCTTAGTCATTGTGTCTGTGCTCGCAACTCGCAAAGTTGAACGCATTCCTAGCGGCCTCCAGAATTTTATGGAATACGCGCTAGAGTTTGTCCGCGATTTGACCAAAAATCAAATTGGCGAGAAAGAGTACCGTCCCTGGGTACCGTTCGTTGGGACACTCTTTCTATTTATCTTCGTCTCCAATTGGTCCGGTGCTTTATTCCCTTGGAAGCTGATTAGCTTACCTGAAGGAGAACTGGCAGCACCGACAAACGACATCAACACAACCGTCGCTTTGGCATTGTGTACCTCATTCGTTTATTTTTATGCAGGATTTCGGAAGAAAGGGCTAGGGTACTTTCGCAAGTACATCGAACCCACTCCGGTGCTGCTACCAATTGCAATTCTTGAAGATTTCACCAAGCCGCTTTCCCTCAGTTTCCGTCTGTTTGGTAACATCCTGGCAGATGAACTAGTGGTTGCTGTTTTGGTGTTGCTCGTTCCTCTGATTGTGCCTTTGCCGGTGATGTTGCTGGGTTTATTTACCAGCGGTATTCAAGCATTGGTCTTCGCAACCTTGGCTGGTGCCTATATTCACGAGTCATTGGAAGGTCATGGGGAGGAAGAAGAGGCCCACTAACCTCGACGAAGTTATGTGTTGCTCATTCAGTAACCGATTGACTCTAAAATTAGTGGCTGGTGCAGGCATCTAAAGTCTGACAACCTGTGTAAGGTCTACCTTGTTGTTCTGTTATTTCAAAATTAAGGAAAAAGCATTATGGATCCGTTAGTTGCTGCTGCTTCTGTTTTAGCTGCTGCCCTGGGAATTGGCATCTCTACAATTGGCCCTGCTCTTGCTCAAGGTAATGCTGCTGGAAAAGCGGTAGAAGGGATCGCCCGTCAGCCCGAAGCAGAAGGGAAAATCCGAGGAACATTGCTCTTGTGTTTAGCATTTATGGAGTCCCTGACTATTTATGGTTTGGTGATCGCCCTAGTTCTCCTGTTCGCTAATCCTTTTGCATAAGCAAAGGTTCGTGTAGGGACGTTCGTGTAGCGTCCCTGCTCCGTTTTAATTGTATTTAGCAAGATTCATGCTTCTCCGTCGCGGAGAACGAAGATCAAATCTAAATATTAATCTGGCTATTTCTGATCTGACCCCTTTTAGACTGAGCAAAAAAATGTTTGATTTTAATGGCACACTGCCATTGATGATGTTCCAGTTCTTTTTGTTGGTTGCTTTGTTAAATGCAGTCTTCTTTAAACCGCTTACCCAAGCGATTGATGAGCGAGACGGCTTTATTCGTACCAATAATACTGAAGCCCGTGAGCGTTTGGCTAAGGCCAAGAGCTTGACTGAACAATATGAACAAGAGTTAGCAGGTACCCGTAAGCAGTCCCAACAGGTGCTTGCTGATGCCCAAGCTGAAGCTCAAAAAATTGCTCAAGCTCAAATCACGGAAGCTCAACAACAAGTTCAAGCTGAAGTGAGGACGGCCCAAGAAGAACTCGAGTCTCAGAAGCAGTCTGCCTTTAGTGAGTTAGAGAAGCAGGTTGATGCCCTCAGTCAGCAGATTCTCGATAAGCTTTTAGGCGCAACATTGGCATAAGCCATTACCGCACCGCAGTTAGGACTATGGACATGGGGATGTTTAATTGGCCAGCAATGACTGGCATTATAGGGCTTCCACAACTCGCTGAGGCTGGTGGTTACAGCCTTAACTTCGATATTCTGGAAGCTAATATCGTTAACTTGGCAATTGCCATCGGGTTACTGATTTACTTTGGTCGAGGTTTCCTAGGGGATGCCCTAGTCAAACGGAGAGAAGCCATTGAATCCGCTATTTCCGAAGCAGAAGCCAACCAAAAGAAAGCCGCTGCTACTTTGGCGGAAGAGCAAGAGAAATTAGCTCAGGCTCAGGCTGAAGCTCAAAAGATTCTTGCAAATGCAAAAACCAATGCCAGTAAAGCGAAAGAACAGATTCTGGCTGAGGCTAAGCATGAGATTCAACGAGTCAAAGATGCCGCTTCTCAAGATACAACCGCAAGCCAGGAACGTGCGATCGCAGACGTTCGGCAACGAGTCACGGCGATGGCCCTGGAAAAAGTTGAAGCTGACTTAAAGAACCAGCTAGGTAATAACGAGTCTGCTCAGCAAAAATTAGTTGATAAAAGCATTGCCTTGCTAGGAGGCAAATCATGACCCAAAGTACTGTCAGTTCTGCCATTGTTGAGCCCTATGCCGAGGCGCTCATGTCTGTAGCCCAAAGCAACAAACTCACCAATCAAATTGGCGAAGATGTTAGCCTTTTGCTCAATTTATTGCAGACGTCTTCCGATCTCAAAGATTTCTTAGTTAATCCGCTCACCCCCGCAGATGCTCAAAAAGCAGTGTTGCGGCAGTTGATAGAATCCAGAGTCCAAAAACAGTTCTTCAACTTTTTGCTACTCTTGATTGATCGCCGCCGAATTCTTTTCCTAGAAGGCATTTGCAAGCATTATCAAGCGTTACTTCGAAAACTCAACAACATTGTTTTGGCAGAAGTTACCTCAACCATAAACCTCACGGATGGGCAGCGCCAAGCCATTACCGAGAAGGTGAAGCAGATGAGTAGTGCTGCTCAAGTGGAGCTAGAAACGAGGATCGATCCTGATCTCATTGGGGGTGTGATCATTAAAATTGGTTCTCAAGTGCTGGATGCCAGTATTCGAGGACAGTTGAAACGGATGAATACCTCCATAACGAGTACCTCTTAAGGTTTGAAGATTCGCAGAAATCTTCGAACATAGTTTTAAGTTGTTTGACCTTTACCCTAATCACCAATCAGAGCAAGTCCCATGGTAAGCATCAGACCCGACGAAATTAGTAATATTATTCGCCAGCAAATTGAGCAATACGATCAACAAGTCAAAGTTGATAACGTTGGCACCGTTCTCCAAGTGGGTGACGGTATCGCCCGTGTTTATGGCTTGGAAAAAGCTATGGCTGGGGAACTTTTAGAATTTGAAGACGGCACTGTAGGGGTTGCCCTCAACCTAGAAGAGGATAACGTCGGTGTGGTGCTTATGGGAGATGGCCGTGAGCTGCAAGAAGGCAGCACGGTTAAATCAACGGGTAAGATTGCCCAGATTCCTGTGGGTGAAGCCCTCATTGGTCGCGTTCTGGATGCCTTGGCTCGTCCTATTGATGGCAAAGGTGACATTAACTCTTCCGAAACTCGTCTGATTGAGTCTCCTGCTCCTGGCATTATTGAGCGGAAGTCAGTGTACGAGCCTATGCAAACAGGCATTACGGCTATTGATTCTATGGTGCCGATTGGTCGAGGCCAGCGGGAACTGATTATCGGTGACCGTCAAACCGGAAAAACAGCGGTCGCTATTGACACTATCCTCAACCAAAAGTCTGAAGATGTAGTTTGTGTCTATGTTGCGATTGGCCAGAAAGCCTCTACGGTTGCTCAGGTCGTGGAAGTCTTGCGAGAGCGCGGTGCTCTGGACTATACCGTCGTGGTCGCAGCCAATGCCAATGACCCCGCCACACTTCAATATCTGGCACCCTATACAGGGGCTGCCATCGCCGAATACTTTATGTATAACGGCAAACATACCTTGGTGATTTATGATGACTTGTCCAAGCAAGCTCAGGCTTATCGCCAAATGTCTTTGCTCTTGCGTCGTCCACCGGGACGAGAAGCCTATCCTGGCGATGTGTTCTATCTCCACTCTCGCTTACTAGAGCGGGCCGCTAAGCTTAGCCCTGAACTGGGTGAAGGCAGCATGACAGCATTGCCGATTGTGGAAACCCAGGCTGGTGACGTGTCTGCCTATATTCCCACGAATGTTATTTCCATTACTGATGGTCAGATTTTCTTGTCTTCTGACCTTTTCAATGCGGGTCTTCGTCCGGCCATTAACGCGGGTATCTCTGTATCCCGAGTCGGATCAGCCGCTCAAATTAAGGCAATGAAACAGGTGGCGGGTAAATTGAAGCTAGAATTGGCTCAGTTTGCTGAGTTAGAAGCCTTTGCACAATTTGCCTCTGACTTGGACCAAGCCACCCAAAACCAGTTGGCTCGAGGAGCCCGACTGCGAGAAATTCTTAAACAACCTCAATATTCTCCTTTGCCTGTGGAAGAACAAGTTGCCGTTATCTATGCCGGGACCAACGGTTATCTAGATGATGTCCCCACCGATAAAGTGACGGAATTTGTCCAAGGGATGCGGGATGATTTGAAGGCTAACCACAGTAAGTACGGGGACCTAGTTCGTGGTGAGAAGAAACTGGGTGACGAAGCCGAAGGCATTTTGAAGTCAGCGATCGCTGATTATAAGAAATCTTTTATGGCTGCGGTCTAGGGGGAAATTATGGCAAACCTCAAATCCATTCGCGATCGCATTTCCACGGTTAAGAATACTAAGAAAATCACAGAGGCGATGCGGCTCGTTGCCGCCGCCAAGGTCCGACGGGCCCAAGAACAAGTGACGGCAACTCGTCCCTTTGCAGATCGGCTGGCTCAAGTTTTGTATGGACTACAAGCCCGGTTGCGATTCGAAGAAGTCGAACTGCCGTTACTGCGGGAACGAACGCTGAGCAAAGTTTGCTTACTAGTGATTACGGGTGATCGCGGCCTCTGTGGAGCCTACAACAGTAACGTCATTAAGCGGGCGGAAGAACGCTCTAGGGAACTCAGAGCTAAAGGCGTTGACTATAGCTTTGTGCTAGTAGGTCGGAAAGCGATTCAGTACTTTCAGCGCCGAGATCAGCCGATTGAAGCGACTTATGCCAATTTGGAACAAATTCCGACTGCTGGCGAAGCAGCTAATGTTGCGGACAAACTGTTATCGCTGTATCTGTCTGAGACCGTTGATCATGTCGAGCTAATTTACACCCGTTTTCTCTCACTGGTTAATGCTAAGCCAGTGGTCCAGACTCTGTTACCTCTAGATCCAGATGAGCTAGTGGTGGCAGAAGAAGATGAAGTCTTCCGACTCACGACTCGGGGTGGGCAGTTTGAGGTGGAGCGCGATCGCACCGCCCGGCCAACCCCCCAGGAAATGCCGTCAGACATGATCTTTGAGCAAAACCCCGTTCAAATTCTTGATGCTCTCTTGCCACTGTATTTAAACAATCAGTTGCTGCGGGCGTTACAGGAATCTGCCGCTAGTGAATTGGCCGCTCGCATGACAGCTATGAACAATGCTAGCGATAATGCTTCTGATCTAATTAGCACTTTAACTTTGTCTTACAACAAGGCTAGACAAGCTTCCATTACTCAAGAACTTTTAGAAGTTGTTGGTGGTGCCGAAGCTCTCAATTAAGTAGGTATCAAGACTCCGTCTACGGAGTCTTGACTTTTCAGCTCGACTGCTCTCTTGATCTAAATTTGAGCTTTTATATTCTCCATCAGCCCTGGTTCAGAATCTGAATCAGGGTTTCTCCTATCGCCTGACAACCTAAGACTGTTGTACCCGGGGATTGAATATCTCCCGTTCGATACCCGTTTGCTAGCAGAGTGAGAACGGCAGATTCAATTTTTTCAGCAGCAGTAGGTTGGTCTAAGCCATAGCGCAACATCATTGCCACACTCAATACCTGAGCGAGGGGATTCGCTTTGTCTTGTCCGGCAATATCAGGTGCAGATCCATGAACGGGTTCAAATACTCCTGGCCCGTCTGCCCCTAAGCTAGCGGAAGGCAACATACCGATACTGCCCGTGAGCATGGCGGCAATATCAGACAGAATGTCACCAAATAAGTTGCTGGTGACGATGGTGTCGAATTGCTTAGGACACCGCACGAGTTGCATGGCGGCATTGTCTACGTACAGGTGGGAGAGTTCTACGTCGGGATATTCGCTTGAAAGAGCGGTGATGCGATCGCGCCACAGTTGCGAGACTTCCAGCACATTGGCTTTGTCCACAGAGCAGAGCTTCCCTCCCCGCTTTTGCGCCGTTTCAAACGCCACTCGGCCAATTCGATCAATTTCAGCAACGGTGTAGGCCATGGTATTGACCCCGCGCTTTTCGCCGGTTTCAGTGCTAAACACTCCTTTGGGTTCGCCAAAGTACACACCACCAGTAAGTTCCCGCACCACCATAATATCGACCCCCTCCACCACCTCTGACTTCAGGCTGGAAGCATCAATGAGCTGGGGCAAGATTTGGGCTGGTCTGAGGTTGGCAAACAACTCCAGGCCAGCCCGTAACCCTAATAGTCCGGTTTCTGGTCGTAAATGCCGGGGCAAGGCATCCCATTTGTAGCCGCCAATCGCCGCTAATAAAACGGCATCACTTTGTCGGCAGGTATCTAAGGTTTGTTGAGGGAGCGGATTCTCAACGGCATCAATAGCGGCCCCACCAATCAACGCCTCGGTAAAGTCAAAAGTCAGATTTTGCTGCTGGCCTACAACTTTAAGAATATCAACGGCGACTGCCATGATTTCAGGACCAATGCCATCACCTGGTAGCAGCGTAATTTGGTAGGACTGAGTCATTATCGTCTCTATAGAAAGCTCACAAGCTATCTATCATAAAATGCAGCAATCCCTAACGGCACAGAACTTGAAAATCTTTATGCGAGATATCAGTATAATGAACTTTCCTCTTAGCCAGGAGTGTTAACGTGCCTACCCTTGGTGTCAATATTGACCATGTAGCTACCATTCGCCAAGCGCGGCGAACTGTAGAGCCGGATCCTGTGGCAGCGGCTGTCCTTGCAGAACTAGCAGGTGCTGATGGGATTACCGTCCATTTACGGGAGGATCGTCGTCATATTCAAGATCGAGATGTGCGAGTGTTGCGACAAACAGTCCGCACTCATTTGAACTTGGAGATGGCCGCTACCGATGAAATGGTTGCGATCGCCCTCGATATCCAACCTGATTACATCACTCTCGTACCTGAAAAAAGACAAGAAGTGACGACTGAAGGTGGACTAGATGTGGTGGGGCAACTCTCTCATCTGGCAGAGGTTGTGCAGAACTTGCAAGGGGCACACATTCCTGTGAGTCTGTTCATTGATGCGGATATGGCCCAGATCGAAGCCGCTGCCCAAATTCAAGCTCAATTTATTGAATTACATACGGGCACCTATGCTGAAGCCAAACACGAAACCCAACAGGCTCAAGAGCTAGCGATTTTACAGCAAGGATGTCAGCAGGCCATTTCCCTAGGGTTACGAGTCAATGCAGGACATGGTTTAACCTATTGGAATACTTATCCAGTTGCCTGCCTAGAAGGAATGGAAGAACTCAATATCGGTCATACCATCATCAGTCGATCTGTTTTGGTGGGGATGGAACGGGCGGTACGAGAGATGAAAGCTGTGATAGCTGGTAATGCCTAAGATAGGCTTAATTAGATCCCCCTGTAACTTTACTTTACATACTCGAAAAACTTCTAGTCCACTTTTGAAGGGGCGTAATGGGTCCTCTGCGCAGCCAGTTGGAGGGTAGGGGGAGACACTGCCATTTCCCCCATTTGTACCGTGGGCAAATGCACTCTAAAACAGCTACCTACCCCAACCTGACTTTGAATCGTAATCTTGCCTCTGTGAAGTTGGGCAATGGATTGGGCGATGGCTAAGCCTAAGCCTAAGCCTCCTTGACGACGGGCTCGGGACTTATCAACCCGATAAAATCGGTTAAAAATATAGGGGAGTTGTTCCTTGGAAATCCCAATGCCTGTATCTTCCACAGTAATCATGGTAATGCTGTTCGTGCGAGTGACTGATAATGTCACTGCCCCACCCGCAGGCGTGTAGATCACAGCATTTCGTAAGAGATTAGAAAACAATCTAGCCAATTGCATGGCATCCCCGACCAAAGTCATGGGAACGATACCTTTGCTGACTAACTTGATGTCTTTGGCTTGGGCAGAAGGTTCCAGAAAGTCGATTAAATCTTTGAGGACTTCGTCTAAGGCGACTCTGGTCCATTCTCGTCTAGCCGTCGGGACAGACGTATCGGTACGAGCCAAGAATAGTAAATCCTCCACTAATCGATTCATTTGAGCCGTAGCGCTGGCAATAGCGGCTAGTTTCTTGGCATCTTTGGGGTGAACTCTTTCTGGATGATTCATTATCACTTCAACGGATGTTTTGATCACCGTCAAGGGTGTGCGTAACTCATGAGAAGCATCTGCTGTAAACTGCTTCAGTCTTAAAAAACTTTGCTCAACCGGCTTTAGGGAATACTCGGTAAGCCAAAGGCCACCAATACCCACAAGACCCAGGGCAATGGTGCCACCCACACTTAGCCCCCAAAGCAATCGCTGCTGCGCTTGTTCGACGGAAGCAATTGATTGGCTAGCCCGAATATAGCCAACCAGGACAGGTCTGCGCAGTGTATCAGCATCACTATGAACAGAGATCGTAAAGGCCCGAACTTGGAAGGCTTTTTGGTCAGGAATCACTCGAACTAGAATATTTTGCTCTCTTAGTTTTGGGGGCAAATGGAGGGTAATTGCACCTTTGCGAGCCAGCAATTTACCATCTGCCGTAAACCATTCCAGACTATGGCGATCGCGGTTAAAAATATCTCGCCAAGGCACCTTATCAACTTTATCTAGGTAGGGTTTCCCTTGCTGCGTAATCTCTGAAAGCGATAGAGCTGCTGATTGGGCTAAGGTTTGAAGCTCGGCGTCAATTTGTGAATACAATCTTCGACTAACAAAGACATACACTTGCATGCCGAATACTGCCAAAATTGCTGCCATTACCAGTAAGTAAGACAACAACAAACGCCATCGTAATCCCTGGAAGAGGGGATTACGAAACCTGTTTAAGACGATAGCCAAAACCATAGACTGTTTGAATTACATCATTCGGAGCGCCTGCCCCTTTTAACTTATGTCTTAGCCCTTTGATATGGGCCTTAACGGTGTCTTCTTCGGGTAAGACCTCGTAAGCCCAAAGATGCTCTAGAATTTGGGCGCGACTAAATACTCGACGTTTATTTCTTAAAAACAGCTCTAGCAAGCTATATTCCTTGGGTGTTAAAGCGATGTGTTCTTGCCCGAAAAAAACCTCGCAGGTATTGGGATTTAGCCGTAGCTCTTCCCATTCCAATATGGGGGGAGAGGTCATGGGCCCACGCCGCAAGAGGGCTCGAATCCTAGCTGATATTTCTTCTAATTCGCAGGGCTTAACCACATAATCATCGGCTCCTGCGTCTAGTCCATTGACTTTGTTGACCGTTGTATCCCGAGCCGTCAGCATTAGTACTGGAATATTGGAGCCTTGCGCTCGTAGTTGCCGACAGAAGGTCAGCCCGTCCATCTTTGGCAACATGACATCAAGCAAGATCAAATCGTAGGTAAAGGCTTCTACTAATTCCCAACCCATTTCACCGTCATGGGCAATATCAACCGCATAGTGTTGGTCCGTGAGATCTTCTGCCAGCGCTTCGGCAATGCGCTCATCATCTTCTACCAGTAGAAGCTTCATTTTTCTTTCCTCTCATCAGACTGACTAGGATATTTTAAGCAAATCAGCGAATGCCCCATACAGAAAACATTACGACAAACTGGACCTGTCGTAATGTTTTCTAGTTAATCAATTAATGTCATGCCAATGTTAAGTCATGATATGGCTTTAGTTTGTTAGCATTTGCTGAACTTTCGTTCTCAGATTTTGATCCTGACGAACAGCAGCCAAGATTTGGCTAAACCGCTGAGGTTCTAATCCTTTAGACCGAATAATTTGCTCTTGCTCAACCTGACCCTTTTGTTCAATTTCTTGAATTTTGGTGATTGCTTGTTCAAAAGACTGCTTTTCTTCGGCCGAAGTTTCTGCTGGGGGAGTATTAGTTTGTTGCCCACTCAGGAGTGCATTGAACTTGTCTTGACTGAGTCCAGACTGACCAATAATCTGAGTGATTTCTCCCTTCGTATTTTTCTCGATCATACTTAATTGAGGGATAGCAGTTGCAAACTGCTTTAGTTCTGCTTCAGAGATATTAGACTGAGCGTCCTGATTCGCATCAGCTTCAGGCCTTAAATCATCTGCACCAGGTGTGCTAGTCGAGGGCTGTTCCGTCTCTGCAGGCATTGCCCCTTCAGGTGCAACTTCTGTAGGTGCAACGTCTTCTGTGGGAGCATCTGGCGTTGCTCCTGTTGGCTCTTCGATCGGTGGTTGAGTGGCACCACCTTCAGGGGGTGTAGCAGCAGGCGCGGTCATTACAGGAGGCGTCGTTGGAGGAGCTTGTAGTCCAGGCTGCGAAGCATCAGCTGGAGTGGCCTCAGCAGCAGGATCTTCAGTAGGTTGCTCAGCACCCCCTGTAGCTGGGGCTTCTGTATCTTCTACCGCAGCGTCCTCTGAGGCATCAACTGGAGTGGCCTCAGCAGCAGGATCTTCAGTAGGTTGCTCAGCACCCCCTGTAGCTGGGGCTTCTGTGTCTTCTACCGCAGCGTCCTCTGAGGCATCAACTGGAGTGGTCTCAGCAGCAGGATCTTCAGTAGGTTGCTCAGCACCCCCTTCGGCTGTTTCTTGGGCTTCTTCAGCAGTAGCATCTTGCGATGCATCATCTGGGGCGTCACTGGCAGCAGCAGGATCTTCTGCAGTAGGTGTTTCTACTTCTGTCTCAACCTGAGCTAGCAACAGTTCATTTTTATTGTTGGTAGTAAGTAGGGAAGTTTGACTAGCAACAGCAGGTAAGCTGGTTAAAATACTGATGCTTGTTAAACCGAGCAGCGCCGGAAAAAATTTCAACGTTGACAAATACTTTTGAGTATTCATTAGGTACTCCTTTAAGATTGGTTCATTAAATAGAACTGTAGATTTCAGCTCACTTTGTATCTAGAAAATTCGCGTTACGTGTAGTGATTCAGGGTCCTGCGCAAATTTGTAATGTCTCTACCTTAGAGATGTGTTCACGAATGAGCTGTTGAAGATAATTACAGTTATCTATTCTCTAGAAAAATGATCTAGGTTCTTTGAAAATAGAGCATTCAGCTGTTCCTTGGCCGGGGACAGCTGAATGAGAAAAGAGCGATGTCTTCAATTAGGGAGCTTGGGGATCAGTTGCATCAGTAGATTCAGATGCCTCTGGAACGGCAGGAATCTCAGGATCAGGAACAGCAGGGATCTCAGAAGTGTCAGGTGCAGTTACATCTGGCTCTACATCAGGAGCAGTAGCTGGATATTCTGGACTTTCGGCATCTTCTAACTCAGCACCGCCTTGAGGAGTATCAACTTGGCTCCCAGGCTGTGTTGGAGCATTTTCACTAACAGTTTCGCAAGCACCTAATAGTGTAGTTAGTCCTAACGTTAGCAATACAGGAACGAGTTTGAGCTTCACTTCTAAATACCTCCTTCAAAGTGAAAAAACTGAAGTTTCTTGAGAACTTCTTGAGATTTAATAATAAATGTAAAAAGTGAAGAAGATGAGAAATGCTTTTTTGTCCTGTTGACATTGCAAAGATAGAGAGCTCTAAAGCCTTGTGCTCACTCTTTTTGCGTAGGGTAAATAGAGTTTATCTAGTCAAATTTTTCGGCGAGGAACTACATAGTTGAGAAAATCGCGAGCTAATTCGGTACAAGGAAAAATCGCACTGGCTTCTAGCAACAAATCTTGTAATGCAGTAGAGCTATTAGGAGCATAACGGGGACTAAAATGTGTGAGAAAAAGCTTTCTGGCACCCGCTGCCTGAGCTACTTGAGCAGCCATAGTGGAGGTTGAATGTAATCTTTGATAGGCTAACTCGGCTTCTTGGTGAGCAAAGGTGGATTCATGAATAACAACATCTGCATCCATCGATAATTCAACAGCTTCCTGGCAATAAATAGTATCGGTGCAATAGGAGATTTTGCGTCCTATTTCAGCAGGCCCACAGAACTCTTGACCTGTGAATGTCCGACCATCCGGTAATGTGATCTTCTCTCCTCGCTTCAGACGGCCGTACACCGGGCCTGAGGGTATACCCAGGTTGGCTGCTTTGAGTGGGTCGAAGCGGCCGGGGCGATCGCATTCTTGAATCCGATACCCAAAGGCAGGAACACGATGCTTGAGGGGAGCGCAGACGACAGAATAATCTTGATCGGAAAAAACCATGCCAGGTTGGACAGTATGTACCTGAATGGGATAGGAAAAATGGGTTTGTGAGTATCGACGACAAGCTTGTAGATAATCGTCTAAGCCAGATGGCCCATAAATATCGATGCGTTCTGTGTTGCCGGCCAGACCACAAGTTGCCAACAACCCCATTAAGCCAAAAATATGGTCCCCATGCATATGGGTAATAAAGATTCGCCTAATCTGGCTGCTCTTCAACTCACTGCGTAGGAGTTGATGCTGAGTCCCTTCACCGCAATCAAATAACCATATTTCTGCTCTTTGGGCTAATCGCAGGGCAATACTCGATACATTCCGCGATCGCGTAGGTACACCTGAACTCGTACCTAGAAAGGTAATTTGCAAAACTTGGCTATTCTCCTACTTTACTAAATATCTATTTTCCCTGATTATTGGTATGCATGAACGAACGCCTCCTTGGTTTTGTCTCCACTAGCAAGACTCCTCTTCAATTTAGCCCATCGTCATTGTGGTTGGTAAAGGAGGTTTAACAGCGATACCCCAGAGGGTTCGGTAGAGATCACCCGACCGTTCTATCTGTCGTTGGAGATTATCGCTGAGTTGTTTCAACAATTCAGTCGTTTGTGGATCAGTCAGTTTAATACTCAATCGCAGGGCATCCACAGCACCTGTTTGCAAATCTCCTATCGCTCTGCGTAGCAAGGATTCGTCATCGCTAGATTGCAGCCAGCTTTGTAATGCGGCAAATGGTTCACTACCCATCGCCTGCCAAGTAACGGTTTCGCCCATCTCTTGCAGACGATTTTCCAATAACTCCACATGGCGCTGTTTCGTAGCAATGACTTCCTGGATGGTCACTCGAAATTCAACATTTGTTGCTTGTTCTCCATATTTTTGAAAGGCAGCTAGCGTGTAGCGTTCACCCACGATGGCAGTATTCAGTGCATTCAAAATGTCTTGTCTGTTTGAGCCTTGCCATAGTTCCCCCAACTCCCACCAAGCATAAGTATGGTCAGTGGTCATTGGTAGGGGTCTGCCAGGAATCGTCAGCCCCAACTCTTGAAGGATTGCAGTTGTAAACATCGGTAGATCACTAGGGCAACGAGCGGTGATCAGATTGCTATCCGTGACGACGGGTTCATCAATATACTGTCCGCCTGCATTCTCAATGTCTTTGCGGATAGCTTGAAAACCGGTCACTCGCTGATCTCGAAGTAGATCAGCTTCAATTAGAACTTGAGGGCCGTGACAGACCGCAGCTACCAGCTTCCCCGCGTTCATGGCTTCGGTCACCAGTTGAATAGCCTGGGGATTAGTGCGGATTTTGTCAGGGGCACCGCCGCCCGGAATAACAATGGCGTCGAAATCTTCTGCTCTAACTTCGGTCGTGGTGGCATCAGGTTTATGGGAGACGTTACCCTGTTGCCCTTGGTATTCATCATTCATCCGAGTGCCAATAACCATCACTCGAGCCTTTGCCTGGAGTAACGCAGTATAAGGAACTTGAAATTCTGAGTCTTCAAACTGATCTTCTAACAAAATTGCGATGCGTGTAGAAGCAGCATTTTGTGTCTGAACCATAATGCTAATTTCCTGTAGCCTTGTTCATCTACATCAAACCTAGAAGCTCAAGGTGATGTCAGAAATCAATCGAAAGGAAGAAATTCATGTCCATCGGCTTGCAGACATTCAGAAAAAAGGGACGATGATGCTAGTCTCTCTCTGACTGCAAATTGAGGCTGGTATAGTCACAAATCACGATTTTGGCTACTGGACTATCATTCAGCTATACGGGTAAAAATGATGTGCAATATGGGTTAGAAGCACTGTGTATCAGCAACACTTTAGCCTAGGTCCAGGTCAAAGTGTTGCTGATCGACCGTAATGATTAACTATCGACCTCGACTTTAGTCAAATGGATATGTTTGCGACCAAGGGCGATCTCAAACGTATCACCGGGCGTTAATTCCATCTGTTTGGTGTAGGCAGATCCGACTAGCAAATTACCATTGGTTTGGACTGAAACCATATAGCTGGGTTGGCGTCCAGTGGTGCCCGAGCCATGCTGCTGGGACTGAGCATCCAAATCTACCCCTTCAGCTTCGAGGATAGCGTTGAGAAAAGCCATCACATTGAGTCGTTCTGACCCATCAGGGTCATAGGAATAATAGCCGCAGGCTTTGGCTTTGTCCTCGCGACTAAGTTGATCGAGCTGTTTAACTTTGGTCAGTAGTTTTTCTCCGATTAGGGGTTTAACCGCTTGTTTTTTTTGTTTAGGCATGGATCTCTAATGCAGACAAGTTTGCAGACAATATGAGTTAGGAAATTAATTAAGAAAAGAAAAGTATATTTACTATAGCAAAAGAATAAAATATTATGTTGCGACAATAAGAACTCACTCGATTATTCTTCTTGACTAGTTCTTTAGTCTCTAAGTGACATCCTAACTCGAACTAGAAAAAGTTATCTTATAAAGTATATATCAGCTTGTCATGAACTATTGAAGCATGAGATGCACACGGTAATTCAGTAGCCTAGGTTATTTTGAACATTAGAATTTATGATTTGCTGCGTTTTACTAGACGCAAAATCTTAATTTCGAAAAGGGGAACCTTATCTAAATCTCAACGCCTGAGAAGCCACTGTTACAGGGATAAATCGAATAAATAACGACTGCTAGATATCTGAGTCTTGCCAGAATACTTGCAAGTTGGGTATTGAAACTTGCAAATGGTTTCATCACTTCATAGGTTATCTAGTAGAAGTCTGCTAATACTAGGGAGTTGAAATGTTGATCTGATTATTTTGATGGTTGCGATCGCAATTCAAACCTCCTAAGAATTTAACTAATGCACCTAGGGCGAGATATCACTCAAAAAGTCACGATAGATGAGTTTAAAAACCATCTATCGCCAATATCGACGGCCTTTGCTAAAAACACCCAACAGGGTGCCGACGATAGAAATTTGGTGCAGTTGACTTAAGAAGATCCCAGGAATAGGAATAAATGACCTTAAAACTAGAGCTAGAAGCAGGCAGAGAATTAACGCCCATAGTGTGGATAGATAGATTGAAGAACGACCTGCCATCAGTTTTTCCAAGACAATGACCCCAAGGATGCCAATGACCATATCCACAGCAGAGGAAACCACCAACCCAAACGGCGGTCCAAACATTGACAAGAGCCGAAATTGCGAGGCTAGCGGTAAGATCAGTGTTAGCCCATAGTCGAGGCTAGTCACTAATCCCAGAGTAAGCGAGGCAGAATTAATTAACGCTTGCCACGGCAGAGACTTGAAAGAATGCACTATACCTCTCAATCATTAGGGTGTTTCAATTTTATCTACGTTTTTTGATGCTATGCAAAAACTGGCGCCAGCTCTAGAATAAGCTGTTCTCAAGATGAATCAAGGCTGGACTTATCATAATCAAGTCGATCAATCGGGAGCTGGACTGACCCTATTGGACTTTTATGCGCAGCGATATCAACATTCCAGCCGCGATATCTGGCAAGAACGGATTGAAACAGGGCAAGTCCGACTCGCAGGGCAACGGGTATCTCCCACGATAGTTTTGGTGCAGGGGCAAAGGTTGACTTATCGTCGACCACCGTGGCAAGAACCCGATGTTCCCCTGGCCTTTAACATTCTGTACGAAGATGAAGATATTTTGGTGATCAATAAACCCTCAGGATTACCGGTACTGCCGGGGGGTGGTTTCCTAGAACATACTTTGCTGCACCAAGTACAACAGCAGTTTCCTCAAGAAACGCCACTGCCAATTCACCGATTGGGACGGGGAACATCGGGGGTGATGTTGATGGCGCGATCGCAACAGGCTCGGGCCCATCTCAGTCGGCAAATGCGAGACAGACAGATCCGTAAAGTCTACCGAGCCTTGGTTGGAGCCGAGCAAGTGGAGCATTCCTTACCCGATCAGTTCGAAGTGATGGATGCGATTGGCAAAGTCTCCTATCCAGGTTTGGGATATGTATATGCAGCCGCACCAACAGGGCGTTTTGCTCATAGTATGTGCAAGATTTTGCAACGGCGAACCGATTCAACGTTGCTGTCTGTAAGTATTTCAACAGGACGTCCCCACCAAATTCGCATTCACCTAGCGACGGTGGGCTATCCCTTGTTGGGCGACCCACTGTACATCGCAGGTGGCCAACCCCGACCCCTGCCCACTATCGTCAAATCTTTACCCGTTCCAGGGGACTGCGGTTACCTTCTCCACGCCTTTTCCTTAGAATTTACTCATCCCCGGACTGGGTTGAAGATGAAATGGGCTAGCCCACCTCCTTTAGGGTTGAAGATGTAGAGAACCCCTGCCGTTTTGCTTGTGGAGCCTAATGTATGCAAGTGATTAGGGCAGTAGTATTGTTTTATCTCTGATCAAAATGGAGAACAATACGGATGGCATCCTCAGAGGCAATTGCGGTTTGGCTTCAAGACAATACTGATCTAGATATCTTTCCAGAGGAGATTCTGAATTGTTTAGCTGCGGCAGTACAAGCGCAAACGATGGCTGCTAATCGCCGCTTAATTTTAGAAGATACCTTGCCAGAAGCAGTTTGTATTTTGCGGCAAGGACGGCTTGAATGCTACCGCACCAGTCTAACGGATACAGCCAGAGCAAATAGCTTGTTACCAGGGGCTGTGCTGCACCTATCAGAAATTCTGTTTGATCAGCCTGTACAGCAGACCATCGTCACGCTGACCGATTGTGAATTCTGGGTGATTTCTAGGCAAGATCTACTACAAATCACCCAGCAATATCCAGAACTAGCGCAGATTATGTCGCGGCAGATCTCTCAGGAGTTGGCTCAGGTCTCGGAACAGTTGCTGCAAGAACAAGAACGGCAAGTCATTCTGCGCCCCTATTTAGTCCCAAAGGTGAATCGAGGCATTGTCGGTTCCAGTCGCTATGCTCAGCGGTTGCGAGAGCAGTTGAAGGAGGCTGCGCGCGATCGCAACTCCGTCCTCATTTTCGGTGAGCCGGGTTTAGAAAAAGACAATGCTGCTGCTCTGATCCACTTTGGTTCGCCGTGGCGACGAGAACCAATGATCGAAATCAATTGCAACACCTTACAAGTCAGTGGTGCAGACTTATTTGGGCGAGTCGGCGGCAAACCAGGATTACTCGAAGCCGTTGGTCAAGGGACGGTGCTGCTCAATAACATTCAAGACCTTCCCTCGGAATTATGCCCACCCTTACGACGTCTATTGGCAACTCAGACCTATTACCCTGTCAATCGGGAGGCTGGAACTGCCGTTAAAGCTCGTCAAAGTCAGGCTCAATTGATCTTTACAGCCGAACAAATACAACCAGAATTAGATGGGGTGATCACCCATCGGATCAAAATGCCCCCCTTGCGCGTCAGTAAAGCGGATTTAGGGGCTCAAGTTGAATACTACATCAGCCTCATTACGAAAGAGCAGGGCCTTCCCAAGCGTCGGATCACCCCGGAAGCACTGCGTCGACTCCAGAGCTATAACTTCCCTGGCAATATTGTCGAGTTACAAAGCTTGGTAGAGCGAGCGATTGCCCAGTCATCTCCCACGGAAGACTTAACCGCTGAAATTTTTTGGTCCGCCCAAGAACGGCAACAGCGCTTCCGGTTCAACCTTTTGAATGCTTATCCTGGGCTGCGCCAATTTTTACGGAGTCCCTGGTGGCCCACCCGCATCAACTATGGTTTGGTGTTACCCGTGTTTGTTTTTGTCGTCGTTATCCTGTTCGTAGGTCCTCAGCAGCGCAGTCAAAACTTCGCCCTCAATCTATTTTGGGCTTGGTGGTGGCCGTTAATCCTCATCGGCTTCCCTTTTGTGGGCCGCTTGTGGTGCTCAGTTTGCCCATTTATGATTTGTGGTGAACTATTGCAAAAACTCTCTTTGTGGCTGGTGCCGCGACAACTTCAACGATGGCCCCGTCAGCAAGCCGAGCAGTGGGGCGGTTGGTTCTTATTTGGTTTGTTTACCCTCATTTTCCTGTGGGAAGAGCTATGGAATTTAGAAAATACAGCCTATCTATCGAGTTGCCTTTTATTGTTGATTACAGCAGGTGCGGTTATTTGCTCGCAGATTTTTGAGCGACGGTTCTGGTGCCGTTATCTTTGTCCCATTGGCGGCATGAATGGCTTATTTGCCAAACTATCGATGACGGAACTAAGAGCCCAACAGGGAACCTGTTCCGCCGAGTGTAGTACCTATCAATGCTATAAAGGCGGTCCCCAGAAAGGGGAAGGACTAGCAACGGGCGGCTGTCCGCTCTATTCCCATCCTGCCCAACTGGAAGATAATCGCGATTGTGTGTTGTGTATGACTTGCTTGAAAGCCTGTCCCCACCGCTCAGTGGAGTTTAATCTTCGCCCTCCTGGCATTGAGTTGTGGACGACCCATCAGCCAAGGGTTTATGAGGTTGCTCTCCTTCTGCTGTTGTTAGGGGGGATTTTCCTACATCGTCTGCCTGAAATTCAGGCTTGGTTAGGGCTGAACCTACACTTAGAACTGTTTTGGGCTCACTTGCTGTTTTCCCTAATAGTGCTGGCGGTTGTGGCCTTGATTCCACTTGTTACGCACCAGATCCTGTATCGATTATTTAGTCCCAATTTGAAGCCTAGACCTTTTGTCGAACTTGTCTATGGTTATTTACCGTTAGTTTTGGGGGGCACCCTAGCTCATTATTTACGGCTGGGCTTAGGAGAAGCAGGTCAGATTTTACCTGTTACTTGGGCAACCTTTGGTTTCTCTGGGGCTGGATTACCGATTTGGGTGGCCCATCCGGCTGTGATCAGTTTTCTCCAGGGTAGTACCTTATTTTTTTCAGTCCTTTTGACTTGGATTCTCACCCAAAAAATTGCACGGCAGCCAGTCGCTGTCTTATGGTCCCAGCATCTAACTAGCCTTGGATTGGGAGTCTGTTTGTGGTCTGTTATTGTCGGTCTCTAACGGAGTGATTTCTGATTTCATCTCCATTTTGGAGTTCGAGCTATGCACGGCTGGCCAAGTGGCGAGCTTGTATAATCCACTGTCTGATCTCGCCAACGGGAGGACAGTGGGTATTTTGCCGCAAAGTGGCAACGTGCAACCGCAGTAATTGTTTATGGAGTCGATCCGCTGGTATCTGAGCAAGCTGAGCCGTTGAAGCGACGCCAGCATGCAGTAATAGCCCACAGTTCTTCATACCTACTCCAGGAATCAAAGATAGTTCTGCCATGACGGCCCATTTGTTGATGTGCTGTTGATGCAGTTTGAGTTGGGCTGCTAACTGTTGCCGTTGATGCGAGGTTTGCGTACTGGTACGAAGTTTGTTAATCGTCGTTATTCCACATTTCTGGAGGCTGGCTAAGTTCTCTGGGCTGAGTCCTGGTAGTTGGGACAGGGGCTCAGCAACATAGCCAGAACAGGGAAGATGAGAAGAGGTCATGGTTCAGCAGAGGTTGCCCTCGTGGATATGATCGATGCTTTGGTCTTGTAGTTTTTTGAGTAATCCCTCCAAAATACGGCGCACCATCCAGGGGCCTTCGTAAACCCATCCAGTATAAACCTGCAATAAGCTAGCCCCTGCCGTTAGCTTTTCCCAAGCATCCTCGGCTGTAAAGATGCCTCCTACCCCGATGATTGGTAATTGACCTTGGGTTTCTTGGTGAATAAATCGAATCACCTCCGTTGAGCGCGATCGCACTGGCGCACCACTAAGACCCCCTGCTTCTTCCCTAGGGGCACGACCTGTTGCCGCGATCCTTTGAGTTTGCAGTCCTTGTCGTTGGATCGTGGTGTTTGTGGCAATAATCCCTGCCATATCATGGGCTTGAGCCACCCTAACAATAGCCGCAATATCCTCCCACTCTAGATCCGGGGCGATTTTTACCAGTAATGGTTTTGCGTCCGAGTTTTCTGCTTGCAGACCTGCCAAAATAGGAGCAAGTTGTTCGACAGCTTGGAGCGATCGCAACCCCGGCGTATTCGGTGAACTAACATTCACCACAAAATAGTCTCCATAGGCTTTCAGTAACCGAAAACTGCCCACATAATCTTCTACTGCTTCTTCCAAGGGGGTAACTTTGGACTTGCCTAAATTAATCCCCAAGGGGGTGGTGCGGGCTTGGCGGGTTTGCGAGGCAGCAATGACCGCTGCCATTTGGGCCGCTCCCTGATTGTTAAACCCCATGCGGTTGAGAGCAGCTTGATCCTGGGGTAAGCGAAAGAGGCGGGGGCGAGGATTACCTGACTGGGCATGGAAAGTCACCGTTCCCACCTCTGCAAATCCGAACCCAAAATGGGGCCAAATATTGGTTGCAACCCCATCCTTATCGAAGCCAGCCGCCAACCCAATGGGATTGGCAAAATGGTGTCCCCATAAGGTCTGAGATAATCGGTGATCCTGAAGACTCAGGGATGAAGCCAATCGGTGTTGCAAGCCCTGAGCAAATCCTTGATCAGATCGCTGATCTAACCAAGCACAGGTCCGTATTAATTGACGATGGGCCGTCTCTGGGTCAGTCTTGAGGGCAGAAAACAAGAGGGGGCGCAAACCCTGTTGATATAAATCCACGATCTCCTTAGGTAGCACAGCACCACCCACAAGGGTGCTTTCAGAGAGTATAGCCCCTATCTAAGCTTCAACCCCATTAAACTAAGGCGCCTGCGGATCGGGTGAGGTTAACACGGGCCAACCCAGCCGAGTCGGTTGCTGGTAGACTCGCTTGAGGGTATTCATATCCCTAGCAGAGATGGTCGCAGGGGTGCGAACCTGCGCAAAATAAAGGGCATCGGAGACCAAAGGGCTATGTCCCCAAATGCCCAAAGCATGACCCATTTCATGGCGAACAGCAGCGGCAATATACGTCTCAGTTTGGTTAGCGCGCACTTGCACCGTACAGCGATGAGACAATCGATTACGGTCATCGACATAGAGTTTATAGCGAGTTTCTGCTGAGCGAATCCGACCCTGGCTAGGCTGTGTGGGATCAATTGCCGAGATCACAATATCAGCTGGGCGAGGATCGGTTGTAATTTCTAGCGGGAAATAAGCTTGCCAATCTTGAATGGCTTGAGCAACTGCGGTCGGCCATTTCTGCTGGACCAGCGGCAAAGACTCTGGTGCAGGCTGAACAAACACTTGAACTGGGAAATCACTCCAAATCAAATATCCCACTCGGGTTAGTTTGACTTGATCAAAGTAGTCCCCCTGCTGCTGGGGATCATGCCATGTCTCAAGGGCCGCAGGTAGAGGATGAACCTGGGCTGATGGGGCTAGGGAAGTTGCGTTGCTAGGACGACCGATTGTCCCATGTATTAAAACAGCAAAGAACACCCCTAAGATACCTAAGGCAATCATCAACGGCCAGTCTTGGCGGCGAGGCCACTGCATCATGATTTAGAAATAGGACGTTAACCGAGCCAGCCAGCACTGAGAACCACTGTCAACCCCATGAACAGCAGCGTTAGGGTCCAGGTAATTCGATTTAAGGTTTTTTCAGCGCTTCTAGCACTTGTAAATAGCTGGGCTTGGCCACCGATACCGCCTAACCCGTCCCCTTTGGGACTATGCAAAAGCACTAAAGCGATCAGAGCAACCGCAGAGAAAAACCATACGCCTTGAATAACGTTAGTTAGCATCCAACCGAAACCCTAGTAAACAATAATGGCGCGGCAAAATATTGACCACACAGATGTAGCCCAGAACTTGGGCTTTGAACACCTTTGAAGTATAGCGCCTAGAGACGAATTCGGACAGGGCTCTTATTAGAGCGGACTTCGAAGTCCGCAGACTGAATTAAGCTTGACCCCGTCATTTCGTCAGGCTGAGGCAATTGCAAAATGTCCAAAATAGTCGGAGCAATATCGGCTAAACAGCCATCGGCTCGCAATTGAACTTCGGTGCCATGCCCTGGGATCTTGCGGCCTTCCCCTTCCACCAAAATCAACGGTACTGGGTTGGTTGTATGGGCTGTCCACGGGTTGCCGTTCTCGTCCCACATCCGTTCGGCGTTGCCATGATCAGCCGTGATCAGTAAGGTGCCGCCCACATTAATGACTTGGTCGAGCAGTTTACCGACACAGCGATCGACGGTTTCCACTGCTTGAATTGTGGCCTCCATCTGGCCCGTATGACCGACCATGTCAGTATTGGCATAATTAATCACGGCCAAGGAATAAATCTGTTTTCTGAGGGCAGCGATCGCTTCTGCTGTCACTTTGTTGGCAGACATTGCTGGCGCTTGGTCGTAAGTCGCTACCATCGGGCTGGGCACTAATATGCGATCTTCACCGGGTAAGGGATCTTCTATCCCTCCATTGAAGAAATAGGTAACATGAGCATACTTTTCCGTCTCCGATAAACGCAACTGCTTGAGATGATGTCTGGCTACAATCTCTCCCAAAATGTTGTCTAGATTTTGGGGTTTGAACGCTACATCTGTTAGCAAATTTGGGTCGTACTGCGTAAACGTCACAAAGTGCAGGGGCTGAATTTGAGAACGCTTAAAGGCTTGAAAATTGGGATCGGCAAAGGCTTGGGTAAGCTGACGAGCCCGGTCAGGACGGAAGTTGAAGAAAATTACCCCATCCCCCGCTTCTATGGCACCAGAAGCAATCCGGGTTGGCGGCAGAAACTCATCCGTTGTCTTGTGGTCGTAGGCATCCGTAATGACGTCCAGAGCAGACCAATCCCGAGGAACAGAGACCTGGTCGTTGACCATCACCTCATAAGCCTGTTGAACTCGGTCCCATCGCCGATCCCGATCCATGGCGTAATACCGGCCACTCAAGGTCACAATCTGGCCAAGACCAATCTGGGCAATCTGCTGCTGGAGGTGATGAATTTCTTCTTTACCACTTTTAGGAGGCGTATCCCGCCCGTCCAAAATTGCATGAATGCAGACTTGATATACGTTATTTTCCTTCGCCAGCTTCAGTAATGCCAACAGGTGATCAGAATGTGCATGAACCCCACCGTGAGAACACAAGCCAATCAGATGTAGTTTGCGGTGATTCTGGGAGACTTTTTGGCAAACATTGACCAACGCAGGATTGGCTAACAAACTGCCATCTTCAATGGCATCAGCAATGCGTACCAATTCTTGAGGGACAGTGCGGCCAGCACCTAAATTAAGATGACCCACTTCTGAATTACCCATTTGACCTACGGGTAAGCCAACGGCCTTACCAGAGGTTTGAATAAAAGTACTGGGATAAGCTTGCCAGAGGCTGTCAATAATCGGGGTTTCGGCGGCAGCAATGGCATTACCATCCGTATCTTCTTGATAACCCCAACCGTCTAATATGACTAGCACCACCGGGGAAATAGGTGTCGACGCCATACAGGATCGTTCCCTCAAGGATTTATTTGTGATGCAATCATAACACCCAGAATTCCGCTTAGGACAGACCGCAGTATGGATCTAAAGAAAAAAGCAAGAATATCTTGGTACCCCACTCTATAACATTCTTAGGTTAAGGGGCGGTTGAGAATATAAGGACCAAGGTTAGTCAGTACTGCCCAATTCTAAACAAGCGTCAGAAATAGAATTTGGTACTCTCTAGCATCTCTAAAGAACATAGTCTTATATTTTGAAGCGATTGGTCCCAATTCATCCTAAATATCCGTATTCTGGGGCGGTAGCTCCCAGGTCAGGCGACTGCTCTCTCATGAATACCCTGCACAGGGTTTGAAGAATGTTATAGCAAAATCCTCACAAGTTTCTCAAACTATTCATCTATAAAACGAGGGAGTGCAGCAGCCTGATTTTGATCCTGGATTAAGAGTAGGAACTAGAAATAATACTTCCTACATAGAGAAGAGGTAAGTATTAAGCCTGCGAGGGCAAAATCTCCCCTCAGATTTTGCCCTCGCAGAAAATGCCTACCAAACTTTTAAGCCGTCTCGGTTCGAACATCACCGCCGTTAACGCTTGCATATTTTGGCAATCATGCGCTCCGAGAATATTCCTTGTCACTTTTCACTTCCATACGCTTCCCAGAGGTATTATTATGTTTCAAAAAATCTTAGTTGCCCTCGATCATTCTGAAACAGCTCTTTCAGTGTTTGACCAAGCTCTGGATTTGGCAGTCAATACAGAAGCCAGTTTAATACTGATGCATGTGCTATCCACTGATGATCAAGACGCGCCCAATACTCCGACAACGTTTCCCAGTATGTATTATTATCCGGGGCTATCCGCGACATCTGTAGAAGTCTATCAGCAAGAATGGGAGCATTATAAACAGACAGCAATGGACCTCCTTAAAGCCCAAGCTGAGGAAGCGAAATTAGCAGGCATTTTTGTGGAAACTGCCCAATACCAAGGGGAACCTGGTGAAACAATCTGCGAGGTGGCCAAAACTTGCGGGGCAGATTTGATTCTGCTAGGTAGTCGAGGGCGAGCTGGTATTAGTGAATGGTTATTGGGTAGTGTCAGCAATTACGTCATGCATCATGCCCCCTGTTCTGTCCTGATCAGTAGAGAATCAGAGACAACAGTTTCATCCAACTCAATTCCCGACCATCTCAATCGACAACTGATCTCTAATTTAGGAGGATGGCAGTAGGTGCAGTTTTTCCTACTAAAGAAAGGGGTAGCAATGCTACCCCTACTCCAACTCAGTGAAAAGTACGGGTTTAGTTAGCAATAAAGGCAGCACTATTGAGGCCACGGGTGATCACTTCGCTACTCTTTGATCCTAGCAGCCGTGCTGAGGCCCAGGGGCATGATTACAATCCTTTTAGGTGGTTGTATGCATCATTAACGTTTTCCAATCTCGATATTTCTACTCTACGCAAAGAAACTGAGGTCAGCGTTAGGACAAACTGTGGAGAATCCATCATCTTGTAGAGTGCCAAAACAGCATTGCTTGAGAAAGTTGAGATCAATCTTCTGAAAGGGCACAAACATAGTGTCATGGGAATTACGGAAACTGGGCGATGAAGCCTTCAAAATCTCTCCATAGTTATACGGAAAAATCTGTAAAAGCTAGAGAATTCAGTATTTCTACCGTTAGTTTGCGCTTTCAGCTTAGGCACTATAGTGACTAATCAGCTACCGTTGTCAGCTGAGAGAGGACAGTAAGGGAGACTTCCTCACTATCCATTCACCTTTACCCCTTTCTCTTGAGGATTTAGCGATCATGTCATCTTCACTTCAACAAAAATTCATTCAATTTCTTCGTAATGATTTAGACGTTTCGAACGCAGAACTGAATGTTGCGCTTCGCCGCCAAGATCCATTGATGGGACAGCTACATATGGTTCTCTGGCAACATGGCCTGATCAGCTTGAACCAACTCAACTCCGTTTTTGAATGGCTGGAGCGGGAAGGGGCAAATCCCTTGGAAGTCCAAGTTGTCTAAACCGGAAAGTAGATTCCATAATCTTGTTAAATAGGTTCCATAATCTTGTTAAATAGGTTCCATAATCTTGTTAAATGGATGCAGAATTATCTTGCCTGAAAAGGGTCATCAAGAAACATAGGTTAGGTGAATGGAAACAACGGCTGATTACCAATGTGCTTATTGCGGAGAATATAGCACCACCTTTGTTGATGTCAGTGTTGGTTTTGCCCAGTCTTATGTGGAAGATTGCCAAGTCTGCTGTCGTCCTAATCTATTGTCAGTGCAGGTGGACCGAGACAGTCTAGAGATTGACATTGCCACTGAATATGATGGGTAAAGACTGTCATAGCCATTAGAGCACCTGATGGCTATGATTGCAGGCATAGAAGCAAGGTCGGCTAGATCTGCCCTAGGGAACAAATCATGATTGTTCATTATTTGCACCTTGCTCAAAACTAGCCCGTTGCGGGAGAGAGATTGTGAAGCTTGTTCCAGTTCCATATTGGCTTTCAACCTGTAAAGTTCCCCTCATTAACTCAACAAATTGTTTGGTCAAGGTCAGGCCGAGTCCAGATCCACCATAGCGACGAGTAACGGATGTATCTGCTTGCACAAAAGGTTCAAATACTCTCTCTAGCTGCTCAGGTGTCATACCAATGCCCGTATCTGCAACTGTGAAATGGATCCAACTTTTCCCAATCTTATGCGAAGTCTTGATTGAGAGGGTAATCTCCCCTTGATCTGTAAATTTGTTGGCATTGCTGAGTAAGTTCAGTAGGCACTGTCGGAGCTTGCTGCAATCAGTCTCTAAGTATTCAAACTCACGGGTATTATTGAAGATGAGACGATTGCCTTTGCCCAAAGCAATGGGGTAAATACTAGTGAGTATCTCTTGTGCAAGTTGGATAACATCAATCTCTTCTACATAAAAGTCTGTTTGTCCAGCTTCTACTCTTGAGAGATCCAGTACAGCATCAATCAGGCCAAGAAGATGCTTGCTAGAGTTCTGGATCTTGTGGAGGTCTGCTACAAAACTGACTTGGCCGATGTCTTCTGCATCTTCTTGTAATATTTCGCTATAGCCAATAATAGTATTGAGTGGTGTGCGTAGCTCATGGCTCATATTTGCCAGGAATTGGCTTTTTACTTGAGTTGCAGCTTCTGCAGCCTCTTTTGCCTCTGATAACTTAGAAGTTCGTTCAGCAACACGCCTCTCCAAAGCTTGATTTGTTTCCTCCAATGCCCAGAATGACTCACGAACCTGTTGAGCCATACGATTAAAAGTATGGGCTAAAACTCCAATTTCATCTTTGCTCAAAACCGGAACAGTATGGTTTAGATTGCCTTGCTCAACCTGGAGTGCAGCATCAGTAATCGTGAGAATGGGCCTAGTGATTCGACGTGAGAGAAAATAGATCCCAGACAGTAATAGACCTGTGGCGCCCAGACCAATTAGCAAAATATTCCGAGCTAAGACACGGGCTGGTGCAAAGGCTTCTGTCTGACTAATTTCTGCGATCAAAGCTAAGTTCTGATTTTCAATCCAACGATACACTCCAATAACAGGAATACCGGCGTAGTTGTTGTAGAGTCCTGAGCCATCTTTTCCCTGGGTAGCAGTGTCAATTGCTTCACTCCTCAACCCTTCAGTGGAGGAACGGGTTTTAGATTCATTGGCGACAATAAATGTATTTTCTCGCTCTAACCGACCCACTAGGTAGGTTGTTCCAGTGTCTCCTAGACCCGTTCGTTCTCGGATAAGTTCGTCCACTTCCTTTAAGTCTAATGTTATGGACAGCACGGCAATTCGCTTGTTTCGAGTATTGAGGATTGGCGTTGCAAATGTAATCGCTGTTTTCCCGGTGATAGGTGAACGATACAGGGTCGGCTTCGTATTGATGTCTCCTGCAGAAAAATAGGTGGTTGCTCCGCCTAAGGGCTGATACTTGCCCTCTAACGCCTGATTGGTAGAAAGCAATACAATACCGCCAGTGCTTAAGACAGAAATCTCCTGGAGATTTGATTGGATAGATCCGACTTCCTTGAACAAGTTTGAGAGGTCTTGGTAAGCTTCTTGGTTGCGATTCGAAACACTATTTTGTTTTGAAAGCAATTGTGTTTTGTTGCTAACTTCTTCTAATCCCGCCAATAATAGTACATCTTGATATTGTTCTTGGAACCATCGGTCAATGTCTCCATCTTTTAGGGATGAGGCAACACTCAAGCGATCGTAAATAGACTGCTTTAAAGTTTCCCTTGCTGAGATATAAGAACCTGCTGATATAACAGAGATTGTAATTACAGAGAGAATTGAAAGCGGGAGAATTAGCTTGAGGGACAAGCTATTCTGTAACGGTTTAAGTTTGTTGAGCATTTCTGAATTTAAGGATCGACCGAGGTTGTCATACTGAGCCCAATATCTATGCGATACATAAGGTTTTGCGGTTTCTGAAAGATACTACCAACAGCAATCTTGAATGTATTCTCCCCGTGCTATTGCCACTCTGAGAAAATCTGCTCAATTTGAGCAATCGCTTGTTCTGTGGCTTGTTCAATAGAAAGATTATCAACAGCAATCTTGCGAATGACGTTACCCCAAACGTTTTGTTCTGCAACCTCTCCATAAGCTGGATTAAAAACTTGGTAAGCTGGCCGAGTATTCTGTAGTTGTTCAACTGCCACTGAAATGTGGGGGTCCTTCGCATCTTGCCAAAACGGATCATCGAATAGGGTAGGCATTACAGGCAGGTATCGCCCCTGCGCTCCTTTGGTGTAAGTTGCTAAATTCTCAGGTTGGGCCAAAAAGGCTAAAAACTCTTTAGCTGCTTCAACTTTGTCCGATTTACCAAAAATTACTGCTTGTTTGAGCTCGACGACGAACCGCATAGGCTCTCCGTTCGGTTTTTGAGGCCACTTAATGGTAGATAGTCTACGAAAGTAGGTGGTTGGGTCATTTCGCTGAGATCCTGGAGCAGACAAGGTGTGGTTGACTGTCATTAAGCTTTCTTGGCTCAACACCGAAACGTTGTTGCCTGTATTGTCCCAAGTCACTGCCCCTGGCGGGACTGTTCCCTCTTGGAAAAAACGTGTATAGGCTTCTAAAGCTTTGCTGAGAGCCTGTTTCGTTTGAGGATTACTAATATTTAATTGTCCCGAAGAATTTAAGATTCGTGCATCGTAGCTTTCTAGAAATTGCTCAAAGTTATTATATGTATCCAAACAAATGGACATGGGCATGCCTATGCCATAAATATCTTGCATGCCATTGTTCTGTAGCTTGTCATGAGCCTGAGTCCAAAAGTCCCAGAAATTCTGCCAATCTTTGGGAATAGTATCCCGCTTTTCCCCCACTTTATTGACCAGCAAGTCTTCCCAATAATGAATATGAATTGCAGACTGCATTAGCGGCACGGCATAGTAGCTTCGTTGTTGGGTCTCTTTGTTCCGATAGTTGACACCTACTAATGCATTCAAACTATATTTATTCTGGAGTGGTACAACGATATCTGAGACGTCTACTAACTGGTTGTTCCAAGCAAGGCGAGGAATAACGGTTAAATCGCCTGAGCCTGAATAAAAGATATCGGGAGGGTTGCCTTCTTCAACTGCATTCTCAAGGTCTGTAAGGATATCTTTCTGGGCAATAACTGTTAATTCGACTGCGATTGTGCTTGTTCCTTCCCATTCGACAATTATGTCTTTTAGCGCATCGATCTCTTCTGGATAAAAACCTTCCTCCCACCAAATTTTCAGTTTTTTATTTTGAGGATTAGTTGTTTTAGTAAGGATCTCTGAGGTCTTGGCACAATTAGCCAGTACCACTCCAGTCAGGAAATGACTGGTCAGTTGTGCGAATCTTCTTCGTTTCATTGTGTTTGATGTGATTGATTCGACTTTATGGTTGATAAACAAAAATGGTGATTTCTATAAAAAATTTTGACCTGTAGAGATAGGCTCGCAAACTATATTTTTATGTTTGAATTGAGTGCAGCATTTTACTGAGCTGAGATGTCATCCAATAGCGACAAAAGAGGGTGTCAGCCTCACTTGTTGGGATAAGGACCAATAGATGAACGGTAACCAAACGAGTATCAACCCTTGGAGACATTAATCTCTGGGAAAGGAATGTTGCTATTATCTACTATAAGAGTATAAAAGCCCATCTTTTGCAAAGCACCAGCAAACTACAAAGTAGGTAAGTGGGTAAGTGGGTACAGTGAGTGAGCAAAGGTATCTAACGGTGAAGATAGACTTGCAGAGTGCTCTAGAGACGCCAGTCTGGGCATTGCAAAGGAAGTCCTAGATGCTATCTAGGGTGCAGCGTAGTGTCACTCTAAGTTTCTATCTCAAGCAACTGCAAAGATTGATTTAAGCTAAATACATACCTATGGGGTGATATACCTTAAGATTTTTGCTGCTGGTTTTAGGAGCATGGCACTGCCCTAAGAAGGGCTGGCTTTGGCTAAGGCGATGGAAACAATGCTCGGCCAGTAGCGTGACGACACCTAAAATCTGGATGAGTGGTCAGCGTTGTATCAAACGAGGCTTTTCCCCTAATGTCACTTATATCAGTGTACTTGCCCGCTAAAGCATGCTGATTTGAAAATTGTTTTCATCGATATTTATGGCCTATCCTCAGACCCTGAAATTGAGAACTGTTCTAGGGTTTATTGCTTTTGTCACTCTTTTGTCTTTGCTGGTAGGGAGCTTAGCTAAGACCCAGAGAATTGCTCTAGATTTAGATATTGCAGCCCGTCTGCCACCTCCCTCTCCTCACTGGCATGTTTTTGTGGCTTTGATGGGATTGCTGATGCCGATCTTGATCCGAGGGTGGCAACGCCGACAGCCGATCATCTGTAGGATTCTTGAAGCTTACCTCATCGTTTTTTTCGCCCAAATTGTTTCTGAGCTGGTGCTGACGCCCATTTTTTTGCGGGGCATCTCTGTGATTATCGGTAGCTTGTATTCTGGGTTTCGACTATTGCAACTTTGGCAAAGCCAAGTGTGGATCACTAAGGTTGGCAATCTGCCTCGGTGGTTCAGTATTTTTTTGTGGGGATTGATGGTGATTTGGGTGATTAACTTACTGCGATTTATTTTGTACCGCTGGCCTATTTTGCTCAGTTAGCTGGAGGCCATTACTTCATCACTAGGTTTGGAGCTAAAACGGGCGATTAATTGTTGAAACTCCGGCTGAGAACTTAGAGGGGCAAGCGCTGAATCTGTGGAAGCAAGGTGCCGATAAGATGGGTCTAGTTGCAACGCCTGCGCTAATACATCTAAAGCTGTAGATAACTGCCCTTGTAGACTATAAGCACAAGCCTTATTGTAGACAGCCGTAGCGTTTTGGGGTTCTAGGGCCAGGGCTTGATTATAAGATGTGATCGCACCCTCAAAGTTTTCGAGCTGTAACAACGCCGATCCTTGGGCAATCCAGATTGGAGCTGTATCTGCCTGTAAGTTCAGGGCATGGTCATGGCAACGAAGTGCCCGCTCATACTGTTGTAGTGGCATGAGCGCCAGCCCCTTTAGGTACCAAGCTCGCCATAAAGTGGGTTCTAGATAGGCGGCCCGGTCATAGTTATCGATGGCGGTGGCATACTGTTCTAAGTTGTAGTGAGCAAGGCCGCGATCGCACCAGATCTCTGCATTCTCTGGATCGATAGCTAAGGCTTGATCGTAATCGACAATTTCGTCTGCATAGCGTTGCAAACCTCGTTGGGCCCGCCCCCGATGGACCCAAGCTAGGGATTGGGTGGGCTGTAGATGCAAGGCTTCATCAAAGGCTGCGATCGCATGTTCATACTGCTCTAGAAACAACAGGGCAATTCCTCGCAAATGCCAAGTATCTGCGTCCCGAGGTTGAAGTTGAATGGCTTGATGCAAAGCAGCTTCTGCCGCCTCATACTGCTGATCTTTGAGCAGAAGCTGTCCCCGTTGATACCAAACTTGGGATTGGTTCGGGTGACGCTCTATGGCCTGTTTGGAGTTTGAGATTGCTGTCTTGAGCGCCACTACTTCCGTGGAAGACTGCCTTGGCTGTTGCTGAAGGCTGCTGGGGTTAAGCCGTTTTCCTATCGCGATTGTGGCCACCAATACGATTAACGGCATCCATGACCATTGCCTAAAAATACGATAGCCAATCCCCGAAAGTTGCAGAGGAATACCGAATTGTTGGCTGAGGGTGAACACAAACTGCCAAAAGGCATTACTGACTGGATCAACAAACCACAGCAAGGCAAATAGCACCACGAAGCCATAGCGGCCCAATTTTCTCGCTTTCTGCTGAATCGGCTGAGGGAGCCACGGGTCGATAATGCCGAATCCATCTAGAGAGGGAATGGGTAAGAGGTTTAAAACGGCGCCTGCAACTTCCAATAGTCCTAAGAAAGCAACAGCCAACCAAACTTGATCTGGTGCTGTCAGGGTATCGAGATCAAGGGACTCAAAATTAGGCAAAGCTCCCAAGCGAAACGGGATTGACAAGAAGAATGCCACTAATAAGGTGGCAGCGGGACCAGCAGCGGACATGGCGCTTTCCCAGGCCCGGTTGCGAATGAGGCTGTGATTGATATAGACGGCACCCCCTGGTAAAGGAATGCCACCGATCAGTAGAAACACTATCGGCAACACTAAGCTTAGAGAAACATCCGTATACTTGAGAGGATTGAGGGTTAAGTAGCCCTTATCCTTCACGGTTTTGTCTCCACCCCAGTAAGCAACAATGGCATGGCCAAATTCATGAAGACAGACCGAGACAACCCAGCCCAGAAAAACAATGATGGTAACAATCACAACTGCTTTTTAACACCCCCCGAAACAATCCTGCTTAGACAAATAGTAACGACAATCATCACAAATAGTGGATGACGCTTTCTGGTTAGCTGGCGAATAAGATGTAAGCCCCATAGGTTAAACCCCCACTTACCAGCAGCAGGGTGGGAACGGCTAGGGTTGCGCTTTGCTCTGACAGGTTATTGATTTGGGTGCAACCAAAATACAGCATTAAGATGGCATTACTGCCCAGATAGACGCAAGACAAGACCATTCCCAATGGCCCGAATTGCGCCACTAATCCACTCACAAAGACGAGTAGACCCAAGGGTAATAGGGTGGCTCCACTGATAAAGATATCCCCTGCCCAACTCCCCTGCTTGTGAGTCACGCTCCGAGTCAACTGGTTCATCCAGGCCAGACTGAGAAAGGGCACCATTCCCAGCAAGATACGCTCAATTAAGGTTATGGAGCCGAAGACGAAGAAATAGAGGTCGGCTGCCAATACAAAACAGAGGGTTGCGATCGCTGCATATCCTATTCCTACACCGATGGCACGTCGGGAAGACAGGCGGGCAAACGTGGGCAATAGCCCACCACTAGGATTCCAAAAAAATTGGGGGATAGTGGTAAAAATGTCTTTGATTAAGCTGCTTTCTCGGAGAAAGGGACGTCTGCCAACAGGCTTGTTTTTAGTTTTTCTTTTATGTTTGGGCTGGCGTAATGGATGATGATCGAGATCCTGGAGAATGATGTGTACGCGATGAACGTTGTCAGGTTCACCTTGGGTTTCAAAGAGAGATGCAGCTTGCTGCAAATCTTCACGGGCTAGTTGGGTTGCCTGTAAATCTAGACGAGCTTGGCCTCGATGCAGCCAAGCTTGGGCATAGTTTTTGTCTAGGGCGATGGCTTGGCTATAGGCGGCGATCGCAGCAGGTGCTGAACCCAACTGAAAGCGCGCTCGTCCTTGATAGTAGTAAGCTTGAGCAACTGTGTCATCCAACTGCAAAATATGACTACAGTCTTCTAGAACCCCTGGATCATCCCCTAATACAAACCGCGCCTGACATCGCTTCAGATAAGCCTCTAAGAATTCCGAATCTAAATCAATTGCGGCCGTGTAATCAGCGATCGCCCCTTTGTAGTCCTGTGCGGCTATTTTTTGAGTTGCCCGAGCATATAATGCTTGAGTGGCAGTTAGGCTATGGCTAAATTGCTCAGAACCATGTGGCTGGCTAGAAGGATACAAGGTTTCTGAGATTATTCTATAGGCTTCGCTCAATTGCTGAAATTCAGCTTCAGCCTTTGGATTCTCAGGGTGAAGATCGGGATGGCATTCTCGGGCTTGACGCCGGAAGGCGGTCTTCAGTTCAGCAGCCGTGGCATCCTCAGAAGCTTGAAGAATCTGGAAATAGGGTCGTAGATCGGTCATCTATATCCTAAAACAGGTTCATAGACCAGTGTGAGCAACTTTGAGGTGAGTCTGCATCCAGTCGCTTCCTGAAATCTGTTCCTGTAAAGCTTACCCATATTATTGCGTTTTTAAGACCAATGCCTCCATAGCAATGTATTCTTTCGCCCATAGCTTAGGGTCTCACCTGTTTGATCTTGAGCCGTTGCGGTCCAGGTGTGAACTGCTGTTCAAGCATCCATAGGAGAGCATTAAGCGAGATTGCCATCCCACCCACCACCATCGTTCCAGCCCAGATCTTGTCATAGCGACCCGCCTGGGCAATGCCTTCAAATAGCAATACTCCTAATCCTCCGGCTCCGAACTTAGCAGCAAGGGTCCCTAACGCAATAATAACTGTCGCGGCCAAACGCACCCCTGCTAGGAAAACAGGTAGGATCAACGGTAGTTGCACCTGCCACCAACACTGCCAGGTTGACATGCCCATGGCCTGTGCCGCTTCCAACATCGGTGGAGGAATAGATTGCAACCCCACCAAGAGGCTACGAACTAATATCACTTGGGCATAGAGAACCATCGCGACAATGGCTGTCGTTGCACTCAAGCCAAACAGGGGGATCAGCAAAATCATCAGCGCCAAGCTGGGAATGGTATAAATCACTCCTAACAGACCCATAACGGGTCCCTGCAACCAGGTCAGGCGATAAACCACTCCAGCGATCGGGACTGATATCGCGATCGCTAATCCTAAAGCTGCACCTGTCATTTGTAGATGTTCTAGCAGCAGTTCAGAAACTAGATCCAGATTTTGCCACAAATAATCCATAGATGAACATCAAGACTGCTGTCAGATTTTTCTTCGGAAGATAAGATTAGCTTGCATTAGTTTCTACAGTCACTAGCCTATGGTTATTTAGTTTTTGGCCGTGCTTTTAGCCAACTCTTTTTTGCTGATTTGCTTCCAGAGTTCCCCTTAACCTTAGAACTTTTTTGCTTAGATGCTTTAGCTTTAGCCTTTGCTTTTGCCCTTGCCTTTGCTTTAGCCTTTGCTTTGGGTTGCGTTTTCGATACTGGTTTAGTTCCAGAGCCAGGTTTAGCCTGGGGGCGTTTTCCTGCAGATGCTTTGTCTTTAGCTTTTGGTAAGATTTCTCGGGCCGATTTAGCTCCAAAGTCAGACTTAACTTTAGGCCGTGCCTTATCCTTCAGCTTTGCTTTTGGTCGTGTTTTCGATACTGGTTTAGTTCCAGAGCCAGGTTTAGACTGGGGGCGTTTTCCTGCAGATGCTTTGTCTTTAGCTTTTGGTAGGATTTCTCGGGCCGATTTAGCTCCAAAGTCAGACTTAACTTTAGGCCGTGCCTTATCCTTCGGCTTTGCTTTTGGTCGCGTTTTTGATCCTGATTTAGCTTCAGGATTAGGTTTAACCTTTGGCTTTACTTTAGCTTCAGTTTTTGGCTTTGATTTGAGTCGGGTTTTCTGAGCTGGTATTACTGTCTTAGACTTGGTTTTGGTTTTGGACTGGACAGGCTTTTCAGGCTTATGTTCGGTTTCTGGTTCAGGGTCACTCATCTGATCATCGGAATGATCAGATTGCTGATAAGAAGGAGGGGGAGTACTATAGGCATCTTCTCGACGCACGAATCTGGGTCTTACCCATCGATGTTCGAAGTAAGTCCAAAGATGTTTGTGTTGAGGATGCTGTTGTTGAACAATGGGGATACTCTGCTTATACAAAACAATGGGAATCCCAAGATTGACCCACTGGGAAGGGATGCTGCCGTCTTCGTTAGTTTCTTTCCGCCCGTGAATCGCAATTACATGGCCATATTTATTGAAAACTGGCCCCCCGCTCATGCCACTCCGTGTAAAGTTGTCATAGGCGATATTGTACCCATCTCGCCCTGCCTCAGGAAAAATGGTTGTAACATTACCCGGCAGGATAAAAAATACAGGACGTTGAATATTAAACCCTGGAGTTGGATAGCCAGCCACATAAACTTCGTCAGCTTCTCGAACTTGTTCGAACTCCCCTAGAGGAGCAACACCAAAATTTTCGTCACTTTCAAACTGAAACCTAGCCAGATCAACATTTGGCAACTTTTGAATGTTTTTAACTGGGTATTGAAATTCATCCTTGATCTTGATCGTGAATGGACCATTAGCCTCCAATACATGGGCCGCAGTTAACACTGCATAGGTATTGCCTTCTTTGGCAATAATCACTCCAGAGCCAAAATTCTCAGAATCATTGCTATTTTGAATAAAAACCGTCGTATTTTGGGCGATTTGATGAGCCTTTTCTTCTCTTTCCTGGTTAATGGTCTCATCATCGGTTAAATAGACCTCTTCCTCTTTAACCTTCTCTGTGGTTTGACCAAAGGCTCGATGGCAAGTCCCGAAAGGCTGAACAAGGGTGACTATCGCTCCTGTCAATCCTGCTACTAATATCTGTAGAGATTTCATCATTGCACTGGCACCTGAATAAATACTTCAGCAATATTTTTTTGACTAGAGGCTTGGGCACAGTGAGGGGCATGCTACAGCCAAGCATGGGCTATATACTATTTCCCATTCAGCTTTGGGTTTTGCAGCCGTTTAGCACAATAGGCTCCGAGTATAAAGTTCAGTCAGGAAGAATGACAACAGGAGATCCGTACAGCTTTCTGAATAGACAAGTCGCTAGTTTTATTAGTTTCCGTAAAGCCCCACTCGTATTTTGCTTTTATCTTCTGAAGAAAGTCAATCCCTTCTATTTTTCTGGATTACGAATTACCAAGAACAATTTTCATTATTGAAGATGAAAATTGTTCGAAGGATTTGGATTGCTGCTCAATCCCATTAAATTGCAGAGCTTATAAAGAATGCGGGCGCCAACATTGCCATCCCAAATCCCATTGCCCACTTCACAAATATCAAAGCCAATGAGGGAGCGATCGCTCTGAATAATCAGTCGACAAAGATGAAAGGCAGCTTCTAGCTCCAGCCCTCCTGGGACTGGGGTTCCAGTTTGGGGGCACAACTTTGGGTCAAGACCATCGACGTCAAAGCTAATGTAGACCTGTTGAGGTAAGTGTTGGATTATTTCCTGGCACAGGGAATGCCAAGTCACCCCTTGATAAAGCTGAGTTTTGAGGTCTGGGTCGTAGTAAGTGACAATCCGACCTTGGGACTGCTGAACAGTTTCCACTTCAGCCCTACAGACATCCCGAACACCCACTTGGACTAGCTTGGTGACTTGGGGTAGCTTCAAGACATTTGTCATGATCGAAGCATGGGAAAACTCGAAGCCTTGGTAAGTTTGGCGTAGATCAGAATGGGCATCAATTTGAAGAATGCCAAACTGTTCATGGTGTTCAGATAAAGCCTGAAGATACCCCAGAGGAATACTGTGGTCCCCACCCAATAGGACTAATTTTTTGCCCTGATCCAACACAGCTTGAGCTTGAGCATAGACCCACTGATGAAGATGGCGACATTCCTGATTAATCTCAGTTAACGCAGCAACAAGTGTTGGCGAGTCGGTCAATGCATGGCCTTGACTGGTATATTCGATAATTTTCTGGGCCTGGACTTTGAGCGCATCATTTTTAGCCTGAATAAAGTCTGGAATGCCTGCTAGAAAGATTCCCTGCTGCCATCCCAGTGGGTTATCGAAATCGTATAGATCAAGCTGTGGAGATTCGCGGAGAATGGCATGAGGGCCGTGGGCTGTCCCTGAACCGTAGGAGACCGTTACTTCCCAAGGAATGCCCCAAACAATAATCTGAGCAGTGTCGAAGTCCAAGGGTAAGCCAAACAGATTACCATTCTCTAGGCCGACACCATCAGGGTCAAAAGTAGTCATCGCTAGACCAAAGCAGTAGGGGCATCTGCAGTGATCATGTTTTTGACGAAGGTGGGCAAACAAAAAGCGGCCTGGTGAATACCAGGATTGTAGTAAGCCAATTGATGATTTTGGGAAAAGTGTTGAGCTAGGTGGGGGTCAAAATCATGGAGGGGATGAGGGCCTGCTTTTGAGCAGTAGGCAAAGCTCCACATGCCAGTGGGATAGGTGGAGATAAAAGCTAGATAGCAATGAACTTGGTCTGCTCCAAACACATGGTTTAAGTCTTGATAAAGTTCTACGAATTTGGGCTGATTGAACCGAGGGGATTCACTTTGGGCCACTAAAACCCCGCCAGTGCAAAGAACACGATGAACTTGTAAATAAAAATCTTTGGTAAATAAAGGTGCTGAGCAACCGACAGGATCAGAAGAATCAATGATGATCAGGTCATAGGTTTGATCGGCTGCTGCTGCTAGATATTCGATGCCATCCCCTATGATCAACTGTAATTTGGGGTGATCCAGGGCGGAAGAGAGGGTAGGGAGGTGTGCTTTGGCAGCTTTGATCACCACTTCATCAATTTCTACGAGGGTGACCTGTTCCACCTGGGAATGGCGGAGAATTTCCCGAACGCTGCCGCCATCTCCACCGCCAATGACCAAGACATTGCGGGCTGGGTGGGTCAGCAGGGGCACATGGACGATCATCTCGTGATAGGCTTTCTCGTCCTCTTCGCTGCACATGACCATGTTGTCGATGACCAGCATTTTGCCGTACTCCAAGGTATCTAGAACTTCTACGGTTTGGTAGGGCGACTTTTCTCGGAAGACCCAACCGCCTTTGTGGCGAATGGAAAGGGCAATATTGTCGTTGCGATCTGTAAACCAGGCAGTTCTTTTTTCCTGGGGATCTGAGTATTGGTAAGCGGCAACATCTTCTGGATTTTTGAAGTCCACATCCGCTGTTTCTAGCAAATGTAATTGCCCCCGGTTCAGTTCTATCGCCGACCCATGATCAGCTTGAAAAGCTTCTTTGAGGATTTCGTAGGCGATCCAGGGATTGACTGAAAGTCCACAGGTAAATAAATCTAAGGCAGCATAGCCATATTCAGGCCAAGTGTGGATGGCAAAATGACTTTCTTGGAGAACGATAAAGCCGGAAACGCCAAGGGGGGGGAACCGATGAAATTGAGACGTAATAATGGTGGCTCCCGATTCTTGGGCGGCATCTAGCATACTGGTTTCGATCAGCAGGACATCGTTGAGAACTTCTGCTGATCCGCCGTAAAACTCGACTAGGATATGTCTTCCGAGAGAATTCATACGTGCTGTAGAGAGTAAGTTAAAGAAGGCATTAGGAGACCAATAGCAGAGAAAGCAGGGTTAAAAGAAGCGACCGTAAGACTTGAAGTAGGCTCATGATAGAGAGCAAGAATCGGGCATTGAGGTAGATAGTTAACCCGTTTCTCTGTAGAAAAGTGTGGGCAATCGTAGTGCTTAGAGTACGCCCAGGCAGGATACCGTTGCAGCTTGGGGCAAGGAGGTTTCAATGCGCCAGTGAAGTTAGCACCTCCCAACAAGATCTGAGGGCAGTCTCTTAATCGGTGCTAACACCATGCGACGATCAATCCTTCAGACAATATCTTAATGCTCAAAATCCTTTTCCATTCTGTCATGAAGAGGATTATAGATCATGGCTGTGAGCTTGTATTGTCGTCTCTCTTTTTAATCTTGAATAGTCAGTGATCGCCATCGATTGAGGGCCGCTGCTAGCTCAAATTTCCGAAAAGAGACAAAATCACCTTCAGGGAAGGGGCTAAGTGTAGAGAGTCCCTCGGTAGCTAGTCCTGATATCATCTCTGAGACAACGGTTGCAAAGTTCAAATCAACAGGCTGTTGTTGGTGAAGATGCAAAATAGCGGCTGCGATCGCCCGCAACTGACCTGACTCCACTAACTGCTCAACCTGACTAACATCAATGGCCTCTTTGCCTAAAATAATTTGCCGCAAATCATGAACCTTTACCTTGACGGGTCTGCCTTTCCATTCCAGATCGGCTGGATTGAGTTTGAGGGTCCGAGGGTTGTGGGTATCGATGGCTTGTCCAGCTTCACAGCTGCGATCGCTGGGGTATTGGGCTGCGATCGCATGGGCTTGTTCCGTCACATTTTCAGGACGATAGGTAGACAGGGCAATGACTGTATCAGCTACTTCAAAATAATCTCCACTGCCCCCCATCACCAAAATACTGGAAACGCCATGATCAGTATACAGGGGGCGAATTTGATCAATGAATGGAGTGATCGGTTCTTGGTCTTTGGCAATGAGGGATTGCATTCTGCGATCGCGAATCATCAAATTCGTCGCCGTCGTATCTTCATCCACAAGTAGAACTTTGGCCCCTAGCCCCAAAGCTTCGATGATATTGGCAGCCTGAGAGGTACTACCACTAGCGTTACTCGTAGAAAACTGCGTGGTACTTTGCTGATGGGGAAGATGGTTAATAAATGGCGATAGGTTGAGGTGAGTAATAGGCCGTCCCTCTTCCGCCCGAATCTTGACCGCATCGGCATCTGTGATTACAAACTCGCGGCCATCGCCAGGAATGTGATTGTAAACCCCTAGCTCTAGGGCTTTGAGCAAAGTGGATTTGCCATGATAGCCGCCGCCGACAATGAGCGTGATGCCCTGGGGAATGCCCAAGCCTGTAATAGGGCCGTGATGAGGACAACAAAACTCAACTCGTAAGGATTGAGGTGCGGCAAACGGCGTTGCCGATTCTAGGGGCCTCATCTCAATCCCACTCCGACGAGGTAAGATCGCGCCATCTGCCACAAAGGCAACTAGTCCCTGCAAGGATAATTGCTGTCTGAGCCAGTCTGCATCTTCGTTGGTCTCAATATGTCGCTGGAGAACCTGAGTGGACAATCGAGGATAGAACAATCTCTCAACCAATTGAGGAATCTGCTCACAGAGTAAGCGGGCAGCTTGATCGCCATCAATGCGGCGACCACGAGCAGGCAAGCCTACCCAAAACCGGATCTCAACCTGCTGCTCGTTGATAAAAGCGGCGGTGCGCTCCAAGATTTCTGGACCTGGCTGAGCGATGGCAATTAACCCACTATTTCCGGTGCCAGAACGCTGCTGTCTTTGTTGAGCAATCTGGTGAAACTGGCGCGCCAGAAAATCTCGCAACCCCACTTCCCGGCTAGGGTTTGCATATAACTCTGCGGGGAATTCTGCAATTTGCTGAGGAATATGCACCCGACATTGACTAGGCTTGGCAAACGGATCGCTCTGGACCCGATCAATACTCAGTGTAAATTTAGGGAAATAGTACTGTCCTTGAATCGATTTATAAGCCTTATATCCCTTACCCTCTAGTTGCTGTAGCTGCTGCTCAAGCCAATTATGATCACTCATGGAAACCCTCGCGTAACGGATGGAGTGTCGAGAAGGTGCAACTCCAACATCAAGCCTTCATTATTAAAAGGTGTCCTGCCAGTATGAATCAACCAATATGACCCAAGAAGTCTCGCTATGGCTGGTTCCCCAACCGGAGGATCATGCTGATCTGCAAGCATTAATCGATGAACTTGCCATCCAATACCAAGCCCCCCGATTCAGTCCCCATGTGACGCTTGCTGGACGGCTCCAAGTGCCCAAACGGTGTCAACGCGCCCTGGCCCAACTGGCATCAATTACGCCTGTATTGAATCTGTCTAATCAAGGGTTGGCTCACAGTTCAGAATTGTTCAGGACCGTTTATATTCGCACCTCCTTGGGCGTCCATTTGGAGGCTTTGCGGCAACAAGTGTATGAGTTGTGGCCCCATAACGTTGCCAAACCCTATATGCCCCATATCAGCTTGATTTACAAAACGCTGGCACCTCCACAGCGCCGAGAAATTATGCAAGCTTTGAGCATTAAAGACAGGTTTAGATTCGATACTCTTGCCGTAGTGCGTCCACAAACAGCAGGTGACTGGGCCGCAGTGGAGACTTGGCAAATAATAGAGCAATGGCCCTTAGCAAATCCGTCATCTGTCTCCTAAAAACTGGCGAGGAAATGGCTGGAGCTATTTGTTAAGTTTGCCACATACCTTATGGATCGTCTGGGTCTAGACCTAATTCCCGGAGCCGCTGAGCCATCTGTTCAGAACGCTGTTTTTCAAGCCTCAGTGCTTGTTCCGCTGCTTCTCTCTGCTGACGTTCAACTTCTGCCTGTTGGCCAGCTTCATTAGCTCTGTGGTCAGCTCGTTCAATATCAGTTGGCATCCAGCTCCCATCCGCGCCATACCATCGCAGCCAAGGTCGAGTAATGCCTTGAAACTCTCCTTGCCAAATGCCGATCCCAATGCCTAGGTCAGCAAGCCAATATCTAAAGTCACTCACGTCTTGAGCTTGATACTTGCCTTCTACTAACTTGAAGGCCCACAGTCGATCTTTGTAGCGATCAAAAACGACATAGTAGGGAACCTTGAGGATTTCTTCGTAGACTTGCCACTTTGTGGGGGTACCATTTTGTTCTCGCTGAACTTCTCCTAAGTCAGACATCAATGTTCCGGGAGAGATTAACTCTACTACAACGCTAGGAGAAATCTGTTCGTCCCAAATCACATAACTCAACCGGAGATCTTTACCTGCGTAGAGGCGAGGTACGCCCTTAGCCATAAACCAATCAGGGCGTTTATACCAGCTAGAATTATCTCGGTCGTAATAAAGATTGAGATCGGTGCCCGTAAAGATTTGGTCTTCGGCAATATCTGTCAGCCGGAGGGTTGCACTCAATAACTGGGGTTGCAGATCATGAAATTCGTCGGGCAAACCGGGTTCCTCAGGATCTTCACTGGGCAAATCGTACATAGTCGGCCAGTTCTTTCGAGGCGGAACCACCGTCAGGTCTGGATGCTGTTCGTAAAATTGGCGAGCAGTGGTCATAATGACCTCATCTGAGGAAGAGGAGCTGTATCTATGTAGTAGGAATTTTTTAGCTTACCTCCTACATTGTAAGGCTAGGCTAATCCTTCCCCAGTTTGTCTTGCTCTCAAGTCATCGGCAAAAGTCTTCAACTGAGTTGGATGCCGATTATCTGGTTCAGGATAGTGGGAATAGAACTGCAAATTATAGACTGAGATTGCGATCGTAGCCCGTCAGTTCTACATAGCCCTTACCATTTATCGATTGTTGAGCTTGGGTACCTGAAACACCTACAGCACCTTCCCAATAGATTGTAGAGACAAGCAACTCTTGATTGTTCATCATCGGTGAAACCTGCATCTCTAAATCAAGGCTGGGAATAGCAATAGTCCATTTTGCCGGATACTGGGTTCGGGATTTAGAACTTGTCCACCAATCCAATACCTGAATTTGATAGTCCTCTTGATTTAAATGCACCACCTTACCATCAGGACTGATATAGGTTCCGTTTGATTCTGGTAAATCAGAGCCATCTAGAGAGCGAAGACCACACAACATTAATGCTGAGCCGTTATCCAATTGCAGCGAGAACCAGTCCCAACCCTGAGTCTCTTGACTGAGAGGTTTTGTAGCAAATTCATGATCTGTCCAGCTAGAGCCCGAGACGGTAAAGGTTTCCTTCTGCACAGTCACGTTTCCCTGTGTAGGCTGCTGAATTATGGAGTAATAGTAGGAAGCATTCCCTAATTCAGTGCCTCTAATAATAAAGCCGTTATTGCCATGCAGTACTGGCTTTGTCATGGATAGTTCTAGATTTAACTCTGTTTCTGGTCCTTGGGCATGGAGTTGGATCTGTCCTGATTGGTCTTCCTCAATTGACCAGTCATCTAACCAAAGGCGGTAAGGACTGGCTTGCGCCCCAGCCAGTCCTGCTGCACCACGGTCAAACCGTTCAACTGGATAAAAATTTTGATTCTGAATATCGCTCAGGGTGAAGTGAGAGAAATAGACCTGATTGCTGCGCCAAGCCGATCCTTGTTGTTCGGGTAAACCGGGTGTGAGTCCCCGACGAAATAGGGTTAACTCATAGCCAAAGAGACGTCCTGAGTCGGTTTCTAGATTGCCTGTGTAGTACCACCATTCGGTTTGGTAATCCTCGTGGGGACCGAAATCCTTGGGAAAAGAGAGTTTCATCGGAGCCTTTGCTTTTTGAAACTCGGGGACTTCTGCGGGAGCTGCCCACTCCACTGTGCTTTGTTCCATTGCCCAAACGGGACTGCCTATTGCAAATAAACTAAGAACCAAGCCGATTAGCCATCCCATCCATCGCATTAGGCTCACTCCTCTCGAATTGCGGTTGCTACAGTGATTCGGCTTAGTCGCCAAGCGGGATAAATCCCTGCTAGCAGGGCTGCTGCAATTGCCACCAACCAAGCTTGCCAGAAATAGCTGGCATTGAGCTGCATTTGCAGGGTCCAGCCAAAGGATCGAACGTTGATGATATAGATCAAAATCCAGGCCAGTACGTAACCCAAGGGCATTGCCAAGAGGCCCGCCACATTACCCATCAGTCCGGTTTCCAGCAGTGTCATCCACCAGAGTTGTTGGGGGGTCATGCCCGTAGCTCGGAGGATGCCAATTTCGCGGGTGCGCTCTAACTGGAGGCTCATCAACGCGCTGAGAACACCAATAAACGCCACGATCACTGCTAGCAGTCTGAGCGCTTGGGTAATGGCAAAGGTGCGATCAAAAATTTCTAGCGATCCATCTCGGAGGCTACGGGTGGACTGAACAACCACATCTGTGCGGCCTTGGAAGCGATCGCGCAACTCATCAACCACCCCTTCCACATCGCTGTTCGGTGACGTAAATAAACCCATAGAAGCCACTCCGGCATCTCCCCAAATTTGGATGAAGGGATCATTATCGAGAATGACGACACCTTGATCAGAAGAGTAGTCGTAAAACACGGCAATGACGGGGAACGTCTGGGGGCCTTGGGGACTGGCCAGGGTGATAGCTGTCGGTGGGTCAGTCAAATTAGCCTTGAGAATCAAGGCTTCTGAAATAATCACGCCTTCGCCTCGATTCAAAGCTGGCCAAGGATCAACGGATTGTTGCCGCCAGGCATAGGGCCGTTGACCGTGGGAAACATCTCCTTCAGCAGAAATAAGTTTGATGGGACGCTCGATATTGACGGTTTCTTCACCGTAGGTAAAGGCCGTCACGGTGGCCTCCGTATCGTTGTAGGTAACGACATCCTCTAGGCCAGGCCAGCGTTTTAATTCACCGACGACTGCTGGATCAAGCTGACCTAGAACACGATTAGCAGTGGTACTAGGAGGTGATACATAGATATCTGCTTGCAGCGTTTGGTCCAGCCATTGCACAACCGTGACTCGGAAGGAACCCACCATAATCGAAACGCCAACAATCACGGAGACGGCCACCATCAAGGCTGCGATCGTCACTGATGTCCGACTCAACGACCGCACAATATCCCGAGGCGCGAGTCTTCCCAGGACTCCCAAGGGACGGGTTAGGGGCTGTACTGCTGTCATGAGCACCGTCGTCACCGGAGGCGTCAACAGTGCCGACCCCAGCACAATCGCAAATAAGCCCGCGAAGGCAACGACCAAACCCGCCTGCAACCGCAAGAGACCGATGCCGACTAAGGTAATAATCACCCAGCTTAGACCTAACCAGGGCAGAAGTTGCTGCACCTTATTTTCTAGGGAGGACCGCTGCAAAATTGTTTGCGGACTCGTGCGCATGGCTTCTAAGGCTGGAACCAGGGCTGCTAATAGCGCTGAAACAACCCCAATCACTAACCCCTTCCCTAATAACAACGGCGGTATGGCAACTTGTTGAACACTGACGACGAAATAAAAGTCGTTGATGGTTTGGGTAATCAAGCCGACAATACTGCGAGCCAAGACAATACCAAGGCCCAGGCCGATTACAGAGCCCAACAGACCTAGAATTGCAGTTTCCCCCATGATCAGGACAAACAGTTGGTTGGGGGTTGTCCCTAAGCAACGCAGCACGCCAAACAGAGGCCGCCGCTGCACCACGCTAAAGGTGATCGTGTTGTAGATCAAAAACATGCCCACCACTAATGCCAATAAGCTAAGGGCTGTGAGATTGAGGCGGAAGGCGGCTGTCATCTGCCGAACGGTATTCTTCTGCGCTGCGGCTGTCTCTAGTCTGGCCTCCTCGGGGAGCAGGTCTGCGATCGCAGCCAAGTCGGTCTCTGACTGGGCAATCAAGTCTATATGGCTGAGATGCCCCTGCATCTGCAAAATATCTTGAGCCGTGGCAATGTCTGTAAAGATGAGATTACTTAAGGCCCGACGTGTCGTGATGCTCTCGGGCTGAACCATCCCCACCAGCGTCACCGGCACCTGACGTCCGGCTAGGTCGAGGGTTAAGGTATCTCCTAATTCAATCTGATACCGATCCGCCACATCTGTGGCCAAAACCACCGTATTGGGTTGTGTTAAAAAGGTTTGCAGCCCCGCGAGGCCCACCGTCTGATTTTTAGGCGCGAAATAGTTGCGAAAGGGAGGTTCTGCAAAAAGATCTACCCCCACCAGCCGCAAGGGTTGGTTGCCTAAATCAGGTGCCAAGACATAGCCATCGACAATCGGAGCCGTTTGGGTGAGACCTGCCCGCTGGCGAATTTGCAGATAGACAGATTCATCTATGCCAGCGGGGGCAATCGATTCAATTTGATGGGTGGCCCGACCAGCGATCGCATCCGTAGATAACTCAAAGGCCGTTTGGGCAGAACCATTCGCCAAGTCGATGGAAACCATCATAGCTACGCCTAAGGCGACGCCTAGCAGGCACAGCCCATACTGCAGCGAACGTTGGCGAAACCGCCGCCAAGCCATCCGCCACAAGGGACGATTGCAACTCCGGGGTGCCGTGACCACCGTCATAAATTCTGTCCTGTTTGGGTTGCCTCTACCAGTTGGCCGTCTTGCATACGCAAAACTCGATCTGCCAATTGAGCAATGTCTGCATTGTGGGTGGCCATAATCAGCGTTTTTTGGGCTGAACGGGTGAGTTCCAGCAGTAGATCGAGAACGGTTTGACCTGTGTCTTGATCTAGGTTGCCTGTCGGCTCATCGGCCAAGACCAACATTGGATCATGGATGAGGGCTCTGGCAATCGCGACCCGTTGCTGTTGACCACCCGATAGTTTGTCAGGGAACGTATTCTCTCTATCTTCCAAACCAATGCGGTGTAGAAGTGCGATCGCTTTCTCCGTCACTTCAGCCTGCGAGACGCCTGCCAATTCCTGGGGTAGGGTGATATTCTCTAGCACCGTCAGGGTAGGAATTAGATTGAAAAACTGAAAGATGAAACCGATGCGATCACGGCGAAATAGGGTGCGATCTCGCTCATTCAGTGCGGACAAACTCACAGTGTTGATGGTGACCTGCCCTGTGGTGGGTTGCTCAATACCGCTGATCAAATTGAGTAGGGTGCTTTTGCCACTGCCACTTTGACCCAGCAGCACCACAAATTCCCCGGCTGCAAATGTCGCCGAGATTTCTCGTAGGACTTGACGTTTGACTATTCCCTCTAAGAAAGACTTACTGAGTTGATCCAATTGGATAAAAGGTTGAGCATCATCAGCGCCTTTGTCCAAAGCCGTTGTGTACTGGGGAAAAGACCGCGCCATTATGAATCAACCTAAACAAAATGAAAACCCTTTACAAAGGTTAACATTTTGAGGCGACAAGGTCAGGATATTGATAATTTCTATTACTCCGGCAAACAAATCTGATAATCATCCTGTCGCAGGGTTTTGACCCACTTTAAGCGTTTGGGCCGCACGGACATTCGCGCTGTCACACAAGCCATCACCAAAAACCAATGACAGGTATATAACGTCCCTCTTACGGTTTGTAGGAACATCACCAAAATTGAGGGAGACAGACGTTCAGCTCTGCGAATCCGGCCCAATCCATTCCACATTCCCACCAGGGAAAGCAGCATGGTAACGCTCGTCATCGGCATGAGTAAGGGAAGCTGATTGCGAGCTGTTGCCATTACCAAGTCGGGTACGGCTGCAGTCGGCAGGACGTACTGAGCAAACCAAAATACGACCAAGTCAAAGGTTTTACGAGGTCCTAAGCGGTTGCGGAGAATCAACGGCCAGTAATCTAAATAGCGCTGATATCCCCCTTCTGCCCAGCGATTGCGCTGATGCCAAAGGGCTAGCGCTCGGGTGACGCCTTCTTCCTGCACCGCAGGCATCGGCAAAATGCCAATATCCCAGTGATTGAGGTGGAGTCGGAATGTCAAATCCAAATCATCTGTGATCGTTGCTTCGTTCCAGCCCCCACAGCTAGCCAAGGCCTGTCGACGCACAAACTGGCCATTGCCTCGCAACTCCCCTACGCCGCCAACGGCAATACGTTGTTGCTGGAGGTAGAGATCTAATCCCATTTCGGCAGCCTGACCTCGGGTCCAAAAATTAGTGTCAGCATTGGCAATTTGCTTGCGGACCTGTACGGCTCCCACTTGCTGGTCATCAAAGAAGGGTAAGACTCGGCAGAGCAAATCTGCCGAGACCCGGGCATCCGCGTCGAAAACGCCAATAATTTCACCTTGCGTGAGGGGCAAAACCTGATTCAAAGCACCCGATTTACCCCCTCCTGCCTCTGCTAGTCGTCTGAGGACATGGAGTTGAGAATATTTATCTTCGAGTTGAGCCAAAACCTCTGGGGTTTGATCGATGCTGTTATCATCGACAATCCAGACTTCATACCGTTCTGATGGATAGTCGAGGTTACACAGCGTTTGCACTAAAGGTGCTAAGACTGCTTCTTCGTTTTTAGCAGACACCAGTAATGAAACAAATGGATACTGGGCCTCAGGGTCGCCCAGTTTCAAAGGTTCAATGGCAGGGAGTTCGGGCGCGCGAATCATTCGCAACCAATGCATGCTGATCACAGTGGTTAGACAGCACACTGCCCAAAAGCCAATGGAAAATAGATGTAATGCGATCGTACAGCTCCAGATCAATGCCAACATCAAAGCGGCTTTGCGGCGGCGACCTTCACCTTCGGGGTAATCTAATTCCCGCTCAGGTAGATCTGAGACCTTCGGATCATTGGGCCAGGGATATGGGATTTTAGACATGTTGCAAGAATCGTTTTCTGGCTAGGAATTCTCCGACATAACTGACTTGGTTGAGAACCCAATATTTATCAACACCCTGGAAAAAGCTAGGAATAAGGTAACACCAGACCGTACAACCCTCACAAACTGAAAGCTTTCCCTGAGACTGACGGTACTCTTCGACGATCTCAGCCTCTCGGTACAAGTCATATAACTTACCTGCGATAGGGACACCTGTTTGGGCAAAATGGTAACAAGGCAAGAGCAACTCATCATTGGGTGAGATCGCAATGACCGCATCTACGGCTTTGCATCTAGGGTTTTGGGTATCGTTGCCCCCCGCCCTAATCAATTCCAGTGCTGCTTTGTTATACCCCAAATTTCGGTATTTCTTGGCACTTGACTCAATGGCTGCAACAATGGCAGGCGTCGGATTTTTCTTATTGTTGTAGTTTGAATGGGCAGTAAAAGCAGGATTTAACCAAACCCTAACGCCCAAGCGTAACCCCAGCTCTGCTACCTCGTGAATCCGTTCATAGTTTTGAGCCGTAACAGTATGGTTGAGAACTGGATATTCTCCTAGCTGCAATGCCAGTTCCACTGACTCAACCAAATTATCGAAAATCTTAACGCCTCTGGATTGGTCGTGGGTTTCGGCATCAGGACCATCGAGAGAAAAGTTAAGGAAGTCTACCAGTCCTTTCACTTCATGGGCTTTTTGCAAATAGAGAATGGTATTGGTGGTCATACTGGTATAGAAGCCAAGTTGCTTGGCAACTTGGTAGATTTCACCAACATCTGCTCTTAAAAGCGGTTCTCCACCCGTAAAGTCGACATATTTGACGCCCAAGCGTCTTAAATCTTTGAGATTATGTTCTATGGTGTCGAAATCAGCTTCTTTACCTGGATCTAACGCCCATATATCACAAAAATGACATCGCGCATTGCAACGGTAGGTTAGATAATAATTTGCAACTAAAGGAGCCATAATCTTTCGTTCCAGCTAGGTAGTATCACCAGCAGACATCCATTGGTGCTATCCACCACCTATACCATAAACTGTAAATATATCTTTATATATGCTTTTGCTTGACATTATTCCACTTTAGTGAATTTAGCGAATACTTGGCGTTAGGGAAGAAAAATCAGGTCATACAGTAAAATTCACTGCTAACTTGCCCATACTGCATACATGAGGTTTATTGATTGATTGGCCAATGAGGACGTTGTGAAATGACCCAAGTGTTAGACGCTATTCAGCCAGCTACTGCCAGAGACGTTAACGTCTATCTCCCTTACTACCAAGGTGGGAAAAGAGATTTGCTTCCCTTAGCCATTTCGTTGTATCAAAGTAGCAATCTGGAAGGACAGCGCGGTATTGAGGGGGGGAGTAATATTCCCTTTGTAGCAACCTGGAATGTGTCCAAATTACCAGCAGACTTAACGCGATGTCGGATTCAATTTGATAATGATGGTGACTTGAATTACGAATTAACCATTACCAATTTTGAATTTATTGGTTTTTTGATCGAAGTCATCACCAACTATCGGCGGACGAAAGTTGCTGATTTTCCCAAGACTTTCTATCGTAAGCTGTTAAAGCTAGATGATTAATTTTGAATCTATGAGGAGTTCTCGGAGTGCAACAGGCATCGAAACATCTGCTGATTGGTTCCATTGAAGCATTTAGTGGTAAGTCAGCAGCGATTTTGGGCCTGGCTCAATCTTTAATAGATAAAGGGTATCGGTTAGCCTATACCAAACCCGTAGGTACCAGGTCTGAGGGCCTGTCTGAAGAGGGTGTGGATATAGATGTCCAATTTGTTGCCGATATGCTTGGGCTTTCCTCCGATCAGGTGTATCCAACGCTTTTATCCATTAGCCCCCAACGGGTTCAGCAAAAGATCTTAGGGAAGGATCTGAACCGCTATGCTGAGCAACTGGAACAATTTCAAAACGGCGATGATGTTGATCTGGTCATTCTAGAAGGTCCTGGCTCGTTAACGGAAGGATATTTGTTTGACTTATCCTTGATACAAATAGCAAACGCATTAGCTGCAGAGATTGTGCTGGTCTGCCGTTTTCATGATCTTGCTACAATCGATGCCTTGCTCAATGCCAAAGCATCCTTAGGTGAGCGCCTGATTGGAGTCATTTTCAATGACGTTCATGCAGAACAACATAATCTACTCCAGACAACAGTAAAATCCTTCCTCGAAGAACAGCAAATCCCTGTTTTGGGAGTGCTACCGAGTAACGCCTTGCTGCGGAGTGTGAGTGTGGCTGAGCTAGTACAGCAATTGCAGGCAGAGGTGCTCTGTTGCCACGAATTTTTGAACCTGATGGTAGAAGAACTGACGATTGGGGCCATGAATGTCAATTCTGCTTTGAAGTATTTTCGGCAAGGGCGAAATATGGCTGTGGTCACCGGGGGAGATCGGACGGATTTGCAACTCGCTGCCTTAGAATCATCCACCCATTGTTTGATTTTGACCGGGCATTTCCCCCCCAATGAACTCGTTCTGAACCGGGCTAAGGACCTAGAAATTCCAGTATTGCTAGTGGATTCAGATACCTTAACTACCGTTGAGATTGTCGAGAGAGCTTTTCAGCGGGCCCAAGTCCATGAACGGGTCAAGGTGGAGTGTATTCGGGACATGATTGATCAGCACTGTGATGTTAATCGACTCCTATCGACCCTTGGCTTGTCGACTCCAGTCACTCTGTAACCTCCTTGTTCTTGACGCTTCACTTCTGAGCAAGTGAACCATTTGATTGTGAAAAAGCAGAAGTTACCCCACTTGATAGGGTCTAAGTGGACGGCCCAATCTTCAACCTTTGGTTGGCGGCATTTCCAAGTTGTCAATCGCAAGGATGAAGGATCTTTAGTGTTTGCAGAATTAGTATCAGCCTGTGATCAGACCATCCGGTTTTGGGTCAATGCTCAGATTTTAAAAAATCGAGGCGTATGGAAACCAGGCTGGCAATCTTTACTTGAGCAAGCGCGATCGCTCCATCAGTAATGATTACCCCTGAGCGCAGCATCGCTTCAGGATGCTTGCCAACGACTTACCCATTCACCTGATTTGAATCTGGGAGTGCGATACTATGCACTGGGGCTGAAACGCCTCCGATATCCCTGCTAGTAACTGCCCATGATTGTTGATTCTCCCCTAGCTTTGTTGGCCGCTTTTACATCTCCTGGACCCGAAATTTTCAGAGTGGGTTCTTTAGTGATCCGATGGTATGGCGTTTTAATCGCTACTGCTATTGTCGTGGGACTACAGCTATCCCAGCGTTTGGCGAGCTATCGCCGTGTCCAACCAGAACTCATCAGCGACTTGGCGATTTGGTTAGTCTTGGGAGCAATTCCCTGTGCTCGTTTGTATTATGTCCTGTTTCAGTGGAACTACTACAGTCAAAATCTCGATCAGGTTTTTGCAATTTGGCGAGGGGGAATCGCAATTCATGGTGCCATTCTAGGGGGGACTCTGGCAGCAATGATTTTTAGTCGTTTGCAAAAGGTTTCTTTCTGGCAATTAGCGGATATAGTTGCTCCTTCTTTGGTATTGGGGCAAGCGATTGGACGCTGGGGAAATTTCTTTAATTCAGAAGCGTTTGGTGATCCCACTAATCTACCTTGGAAACTCTTTATCCCTCCTGATCGCCGCCCTCCTAGCTATGCCAGTTCAGCTTACTTTCATCCCACATTTTTATACGAGTCTTTGTGGAATGTCATGGTATTAGGGATCTTGCTCACGCTATTTTTTCGGTTTCCACGGGCAAAGCGGGGAACCATATTTTTGGTTTATGCTGTGGCCTATAGCCTAGGCCGATTCTGGATTGAAGGATTGAGAACAGATAGTTTGATGCTAGGTCCTTTGCGCGTTGCTCAGATGGTCAGCCTGATTGGCATTGGCATTGGCATTCTGGGATTAGGGTGGCTTTATTTTCTCAACCGAAATTTACCAGATACAAAGCAATTGACTTAGAATTTCTATGCTTAACCTTCGACTCTAGTCTTTCCTATTAGTATTCTGGTTGATATAACTGCCATGACTCTCCCTGCTCCTACCCTTAACACTCAGACTTCATCTCTAAAATCACTGGTGCCTGCTGTCTATATTGTGGGAGCTGGGCCAGGTGACCCTGATTTATTGACAGTGAAAGCCCAACGGGTTATCCAACAGGCTGATGTTGTGGTGTATGCCAATTCTCTGGTCCCCAAGGAAGTTTTGAGCCTCTGCCGGGACGACGCTGAATTGGTGCCAACAGCCACTAAGACCTTAGAAGATATTGTACCGATGATGATCGAGAAGGTGCGATCGCACCTTTCTGTTGTCCGACTTCATTCAGGAGATCCTTGTTTATACGGCGCAGTCCATGAACAAATACAGGCACTAGCAGCAGCAGACATTCCCTTCGAAATCATTCCTGGAATCAGTGCATTCCAACTAGCTGCTGCCCGGTTGCAGGTGGAATTAACAGTTCCCGAGCTGGTACAGACCATTATCTTGACTCGCATCAGTGGTCGCACCCAAGTCCCTGCGACCGAAGAATTGGCTAGTCTGGCCGCGCATCGGGCGAGTCTGTGTCTCTATCTCAGTGCCCGCCATGTTGATCAGGCCCAACAGCGATTGCTTGCTCACTACGAGCCTGATACGCCTGTAGCCATCTGTTTCCGGTTAGGTTGGCCCGATGAACAGGTATGGGTTGTCCCTTTAGAAGAGATGACAAAGGCAACAGCAGAACACCAACTGATTCGCACCACACTCTATCTAATCAGTCCCGCTTTAAAGACGGATCACGCCCAAGCACGATCTCGCTTGTATCACCCTGAACATCAACATCTCTTCAGGTCCCATCATCGCTGAGTTACGCGAGATACTCAATATTCTAAAATCTCACGTTTTTGCTACTCAGGGCTAAGTCAGATACGGTATCAGCAACTGCCATTCAGATAGTTGGACGTAAAGACTATAAAGGATTTGTGATAACTTCCAGTTGGCTTCAGGTGACTGTCCGTGACATTAGACTAGTTGTGACATTTTACCGATCACAATGTAATAATGGCTGCTCAGAATGTTGATGAGTGCTGCTGCTATGGTCCAGAATAAACAGATTCCGGTTGCCCTGACTATTGCTGGATCTGACAGTGGAGGTGGAGCAGGCATCCAAGCAGATTTACGCACCTTTGCTTTTCATCAGGTGCATGGCACGAGTGCCCTTACCTGTGTCACTGCTCAGAATACTGTTGGTGTCAGTCGGGTAGATGCCCTACCGCCCGAATCTGTAGTAGCGCAAATGGCAGCGGTGGGGCCAGATATTGGCGTGCAAGCAGCGAAAACGGGGATGTTACTGAATGCCGAGATTATGGATGCTGTGATTGCAGAGATTCAGCGCCAAGAGATCCAAAAGCTGGTGGTTGATCCAGTAATGGTGTCGCGGACTGGGGTGGTGTTGATAGATGAGGTTGCGATCGCAACCCTCACCCAAACCCTCATCCCCGAAGCTTTAATCCTTACTCCCAATCGCTATGAAGCTCAAATTCTGAGTGGCATGGAGATTCACACCTTGGTAGATATGCAAACAGCGGCCCAAAAGATCTGTAATCTGGGGCCGCAAGCAGTTGTGATCAAAGGTGGAGGAATGAAGGATGCGCTTTTGGGTACCGATGTTTGGTTTGATGGGCAACAATTGGAGATCTTGCAAACGGAAACCGTTGCTACGAAAAATACTCACGGCACGGGGTGTACATTGTCGGCTGCGATCGCAGCCAATCTTGCCCTTGGTAAAGATCCACTAGCTGCCGTCAAAGCGGCTAAAACCTACGTTACCCAAGCGTTGAAAAATGCTTTAGATATTGGTCAAGGTCAAGGCCCTATCGGTCATTGGTTCCCACTTTTACTTGAAGCGTAGAACAGGGTGGGCTATTGCTTCTTCCAGCGTTGACTATCAATGGGTCTGTCTGAAGGTAAAGCCGACAGCTCAACTACAGCAGTTTGCGAGGTTGATGACAATACCAGCAACGAGCGAACCTATTATGGCTATTGCGAGGTCACCTTAGCCCTTTACTAGAAAAGGCTTTGCAAATGTTAATCACAGTAGCACTCGAAATTTCAAATAAATTGTTGACAAATCGTTACATGCTAAGTTACATTTATTCACATACGCAACAATGAATTACGGAGCAACACACACCATGAGTAATCAAGATTCAGTTTTGGGTTTTACAGATTTTGCAGAAACTTTCAGTGGTCGTTTAGCCATGATGGGATTCTTCCTAGCTCTTGTCACTGAAATCCTGACCGGTCAGGGTATCGTTGGCCAAGTTTCAGCTTTGTTAAACTTCTAAATCAAGCTTTTGTAGCTAATTGGTATTAGCTATTCAGCATACGTTCTTTATCTTCCTTGTCTTCTGACCCCAGCTTAAAGCTGGGGTCTTTTTTGTGGGTTGTATTTTTTGTTAGCTGTATAAAGCCAAATTTTCTATGTTGCAGAGAATCTAGCTCTACATAGCTCATATCGATGACTCTAGGCTTCTAAAAAACCTAAATTTGTGTAAAACACTAACTGGAAGAGTGACCTTGTTACAGAGGACTCGATGAACTCTAGGATCTAAATTCTAAAAAAGACCAGTTCTGTAAACACTTACATCTATTTCCTTTACAAATACTGATTTATTCTTTAATCTACTGCGAAAAAATTTCTTTGAGATCTATATGGCTTACAGAAAATAGCTCAAATAAGCCACAAAACTTTGCTTTTGGCAAAAAATTGACTTAATAATCTCATTTGGGCAGATAAAGGGCCTTTTATGCCTAAATACTTATATATAGTGAGCTCATAGATGATATTTTCGAATGTAAATTTTATCTTGTCTTTTTGTAACATTCTTGTTAATATAGTTTACATAAAGTTACATTACGGAGTTCGTTATGTTTGCACCTATCGTCGTCTTGACTCGAAATACTGTTGGTAAGCCTAAATTTGTAAAGCTCAGAGGCAAGGCCATTGCATGGCACTCTAAGGCCATTACTAACTTTTGTACTCAAGTCGGTATTGAGCGAACCCGGCGACAAAACTGGATTCGAATGGCTCGCGATAATGGCCAGCGTTTGGGACTCCTTGCATAAACGTTATGGATGCAGGTCATGCTGACAAATCGTTCAGTTGTTCGTCCAATCCTTTCCCAAGAGTGTTGTCAGACAATCTCATCTGTGATCGATACGATAGAGAGATAGACTGCTCAAACTCAATTATTCTCGCCATTTAAGAAAACTAGGTTCTCTGCTTATCCCTATTGATGAATTTCGATGATGAACTATGCTGCTCAAGGCAAGCTGATTCAATATTTACGAGCAGAGCTATTAATTCCTGCGGATGCGATGCCCGAAGGGCAGCCAACGGCTATCGCCCTCGCAGTTCGACAGCAACACACTCTTTCTAGCCAGCTTCCCATCATCCTTTGGAAATTTGGCTTTATTTCGCTGCAGCAATTGAACCAGATTTTTGCATGGCTAGAGCAGTTCGAACTTCAACCCAAGGGGGGATAGAACCCAGCAACCTGAACGATTCCATAGAAATTTACTCAGATTTGGATAAGAATCATGCCGATTAAAGATAAACCTCAACGCCCTCGCCCTAACTTAATCACTAGTTTGTTGCTATTTTTACCAGCCATTCTATTGATTGCTAATTTGGTTCTGCCCTTTGTGTTGGGACCAAAGGTGCCCCGAGTCCCTTACAGCTTTTTTATTGAGCAAGTTCAGGATGAGCAGGTGTCACGAGTCTCAGTCGGCCAGAACCTGATTCGATACCAGTTGAATGATACTGAAGCTGAACAACCTCAAGTTCTTGAGACCACACCTATATTTGACCTAGAGCTACCCAAGCTGCTCGAATCCAAAGGCGTCGAATTCGCCGCCACCCCCCCACCCGCTAATCGCTGGTTCACCACCTTATTAAGCTGGGTCATTCCCCCCGTCATCTTCGTCGCCATCTTTCAATTCTTCAGTCGCGGCGGCCTCGGCGGTGGCGGTCCCCAAGGTGCATTATCCGTCACCAAAAACAAAGCCAAAGTCTACGTCGAAGGCGACGACAACAAAGTCACCTTTGACGACGTCGCCGGCGTCGAAGAATCCAAAGCCGAACTCGAAGAAATCGTCGAATTTTTACAATCCCCCAAACGCTTCACCGACATCGGTGCCAAAATTCCCAAAGGCGTCCTCCTCGTCGGCCCTCCAGGAACCGGTAAAACCCTGATGGCCAAAGCCGTCGCTGGCGAAGCAGGCGTCGCCTTCTTCAGCATCTCCGGTTCAGAATTCGTCGAACTCTTCGTCGGCACCGGTGCCGCTCGAGTCCGCGACCTGTTTGAGCAAGCCAAAAAGAAAGCCCCCTGCATCATCTTCATCGACGAACTCGATGCCATCGGTAAATCGAGATCTGGTGGCAACGGCTTTGTTGGCGGTAACGACGAACGCGAACAAACCCTCAACCAGCTCCTCACCGAAATGGATGGCTTTGGCGCCGGAGAAGCCTCCACCGTCATAGTCTTAGCCGCCACCAACCGTCCCGAAACCCTAGACCCCGCCTTACTGCGTCCCGGTCGCTTTGACCGTCAAGTCCTCGTCGACCGTCCCGACCTCAGTGGTCGTCTAGCCATCTTGGAAATCTATGCCAAGAAAGTCAAACTTGGAGAAAACGTAGACCTCAAATCCATGGCCACCCGTACCCCTGGATTTGCCGGAGCTGACCTAGCCAACCTCGTCAACGAAGCCGCCCTCCTAGCCGCTCGCCGCGGTAACAAAGTCGTCGAGACCCAAGACTTCGCAGAAGCGATTGAGCGAGTCGTTGCCGGCCTAGAGAAAAAGAGCCGCGTCCTCAACGAGAAAGAGAAAAAGATTGTCGCCTATCACGAAGTCGGACATGCTCTAGTCGGAGCCAAGATGTCAGGCACCGATCAAGTCGAGAAGATTTCCATTGTGCCTCGCGGTATGGCCGCCTTAGGTTACACCCTGCAAGTCCCCACAGAAGATCGATTCTTGTTGAACGAATCTGAACTCAGAGGTCAGATTGCCACATTACTCGGTGGACGAGCCGCAGAAGAAGTCATCTTTGGCAGCATCACCACCGGTGCATCCAACGACCTACAGCGAGCCACGGACTTAGCCGAGCAGATGGTGACGTCTTACGGCATGAGTGAGGTATTAGGACCGCTGGCCTATGACAAGGGTCAGCAGAATAACTTCCTCGGCGGGGGTATGAATGCTCGCCGTGCGGTTAGTGATGAGACGGCTAAAGAGATTGATAAGGAAGTCAAGGGCATTGTGGAGATGGCTCACCAGGAAGCCCTGGGGATTCTCAAGGAGAATAAGGAATTGCTGGAGACGATCTCTGAGCAGTTGCTGGAGAAGGAAGTGATTGAGGGCACGGGGCTTAGGGAGATGCTAGCCAAGGTCCATCCTGAACAGCATGTCCAAGAACAGCCTCAAGAGTCTGTAACTGCCTAGATCCAACCCATAGATCTTGTTAACCCTCTCTAGTCATAGAGAGGGCTTTTTTATGGCTAGAGCCCAAGGACACTTCTCGTTAACCTTACGAATGTGAGAGACAATTTTCTAGTAGGTATTCATGAGTGAGATCAGATTGAGTACTTTACAGTTGATTCCACAAAGTGGTAACCCATAAATAGGCGCGTGCATTACCTATAAATAAGGAAGGTTAATATGACTGCGAATGATCCTATGGCCCCGGACTTTTTGTTTCTCGCTTTCATTGCAGCAATTTTTTTGATTATTTTTTTACAAGCCCGTTCGATTGTGAAACAACAAGATACGTCACAAGAGTTGGAGGAAACTCAAACCAAACTTTCTTCATTAACAGAGCAAATTGACACGATGACGGAGAATCGAGAGCAACTGGCTGACGCTGTCCAAAAAACTCAAGAGAAGCTAGTCGTCATGTTTATGGCGTTGGAAGAATCAAAGCAGCATGCAGGATTATTGCCTCAAATGGAGGGGGATAAACCCAATTTGTTGGAGGGGGTCAAAGAGCAATTTGCTGGAATCTTAAAGCAACGGGATGATTAAAAAAAGTGCAAAACCAATTCAAATTTTTATCTCTGTTATTAAGTAGGAAGAAGTACAACTACTCTTTCTGATGGAGAGATACCCAAGCGAGCTGGAACGTACTAACCTTTTAGCTCGCTTGGGTTTCCTCAAAAGATAGAAGCTAATGTCTGAATCGTGTCCATAGCCTCTCTTAAGGATCGATCTTGGTCTGCGGGTGATGATGCTAGGTTGTCGGCATGAATATAGTTAATATCTGTGAGTCCCAATATTGAAAAGATGGCATTGAGATAAGGTTCTAGAAAATCTCGTTCTTCTCGGCCTGAACCCAGGCGATAATTGAATTTGCGAGTGGTGATCACCAATAGTTTTTTCCCCTGCAGTTGTCCTTGGGGCTTGCCATCTACGATTTGCAACGTGCGATCGCGCCGCACGATCTGATCGATATAGGCTTTGAAGCTAGAGGGTACCGTCAAGTTATACATAGGAATCCCAAACACATAGCAATCTGCTGCCATCAGTTCATCAATGAGGGTATCGGAGAGTGCGATCTCAGCCCTCATAACAGGCGTCCGCTGCTCAGGCTCACACTCATAGGCGCTTACCCAAGTTTCATTAATATGAGGGATAACAGAGGTGCCCACATCTCGATAGATAATCTCGTGGTTAGCATGAGCCTGTTGCCATTGGCTGACAAAGCGTTGGGTCAATTGCCGCGAAAAAGATCCCTGGACACGAGAACTGGCATCAAGATGAAGCAGGCGTCGGCAACCCATGGAATCAGACATAATTAACAGTCTACGCTCCAACCAAAATTAAGAATTGTTGTTAACCGAACCGGTGTACGTCTAGACAATGCAAGTGTATTGGTTAGAGGCATTGTGCCTTCAACATGGATCATCGATTCAACGGGAGAAACATTGAGTGTTCAATACCATCCTGGTCGCTTTAGATAGCTCTGACCTGTCTGAACGGGTTATGCGGGCTTTCAATAGTCTTCAGCTAGAGTCCGTCACCAAGGTGATCCTAACTCATGTTATTTCTACAAACGAAACGGATGAGGAGAAACCTGCTGATCGCCCCTATGCTGATCCTCAGTTGGGTCTTTTCAGACACATCGAAGAAGCCTTGCAAGCCCACCAAGCCTCACTTCCTTGTGACAGTAAGTTAGAAATTGTGACGGGCGATCCTGCGGAAGAAATTGTCCGGCTGGCTAATATTTATGGGGCTAACTTGATTTTGATTGGCAGTCGTGGCCTTACGGGCGTCACCCGCATTCTCCAGCGCTCTGTTAGCAGTCAAGTGGTCAGTGATGCCTCCTGTTCAGTAATGGTGGTACGTTAGACCTCTGATTTGCGCCATTCCAGGAAGATCTTCAACCGCAATAAAGTTAGACTTTGACCGACGTTAAGAGGCAGTAACGAAACGCCTTCTAGGCGAGACTGCACCCACTGATTACCCCAGGACCATTCTTGAAAACCATCCACCCCTTTGCTCAAGATAAATCGTAGGGTATTGGCATTGACAACATCAACGTGGTGTTGGATCTCGACGAAGCCCATCCAACTTGTGAATACAGTCCCAGGCACCAAGATTACCGGTAAGTTATCTGAAAACGTTTGAGGCCATAGCCATTGTCTAATTTGCGAACTTTGGGTCAAGGCATTTTGCAGTGCTGCCTCGGAGGCATTCATTTCAATTCTGAGTTTACTGGTTTGAAAACTACCAAACATATCAACAGAGGCTCACGAGGATTCAACTATCGGTAAGGCTTATCTAGTATTTTAAGAGGTCTAGCCATCGGTGGGCATCAGACGACCATCAAGATAGCTCCCTATAGCTTAGCTCTCCCGAGATCGCTTTTGCCTAAGTGGGTTCTAGCCAGGATGACTCAACGGTGTCGGTTTGACGCAGAATTACTCCAGATAGGTTTAGCGCTATCTAGTGAAGGCTAATCCCACCCAGATGTTCCGCCCAAATAGGTTAAAACTAAGACCTGATCATCAATCTGTAAACAAGGTACTGAGGAGTTGGGGATGACCTAGATAATTGCCTTGGTAGTAATTTATGCCAAAAGACTGGATGATATTGAGAACATTTTGCGATTCAACGCGAGTGGCGATAGTGGGTACCCCCATAACCGTAGCAACGCGATGTATAGCGTTGACAATTTCTTTGGAAGCATCATCCTCTATCGTTTGCATGACAAACAAACCTGCAATCTTCAGGTAATCGATGGGTATTTGTTGGAGACAGGCAAACGAAGTGGAGCTAGAACCAAAATTATCGAGTGCAACCTGAGCGCCCAGTGTTTGTAGCGCCTGCGTTAACTTGCAAGTGTGTTCCCAATTGCCAACAGCAACAGATTCGCTCACTTCGAAACAGAAACAATAGGGGGGCAGATGATGCTGCTTCAATACATCGTGGACAACCTCAAAAAATTGTTGATGCTTACAGGTTGTATTGGAGAGATTGATATGAAAACGATAGTCTTGAAGTACGGAACTCGGTTGGGCAGAGAGCTGTTCGCATAAATGCTGAATAACCCATCGATCCACGCGAGCCATCAACTCATATTCTTCGGCAATAGTAAGAAACGTTCCAGGCGCTACAATTGTCCCTGGCCAATCATGCAATCTCAACAAGACTTCGTAGCGCAGGTAGGAATCGGCTGAGTTTAGCCCTTGAATGGGTTGGGCATACAGTTGGAATAGATCTTGCTCTAGAGCACGGCTCAGTCGGTCTACCCATTGCAGCGATTCATGCGGATCATGGTTCTGGCGAGTTTTGAGGCTTTGATGCAGTTGAGTACAATTTCGACCCTGCTTTTTGGCAGCATAGAGGGCTTGGTCTACTTTGGAAATCAGTAGAGATGGAGCCGTATCCATTTGGGGGATTTGGCAGGCTACGCCAATACTCATTGTCACCTGATTACTGATAGCTGACGTAGTATGGGGCAGATGTAAATCATGTAATGCAGAATGGATAGATTTAGCGACTTGCAGGGCACCGCTTGCGTCAGTTTTGGGTAAAACCACCACAAATTCCTCGCCACCATAGCGAGCAACGCAATCAGCGGGACGTTGGGTGCAATGGGTAATTGCCTGCGCTACTTTCTGCAAACATTGGTCTCCAGCCTGATGACCATAAGTATCGTTGTAAGCCTTGAAGTAATCCACGTCGCACATCAGCAAGGATAACGGTTCTTGCTCTCTACACAAGCGGTTCCATTCAGCTAAGTAAACTTGATCAAATTGCCGTCGATTGCTGACTTGAGTCAAACCATCGGTGGTGGCTAACTGTTCTAGGGTTTGGTTTGTTTTCTCAAGCTGGTTAGAAACATGTTGCAACTGCCGAGTTTTGTCTTGCAGCTCCAGGAGCAGTTTTTGCCGTTCAATGGCATTAAAAATACTACGGAGTAGCAATCTGCTATTAAAGCGGCCTTTGACCAGATAATCTTGAGCCCCTTGTTGCACTGCTTCCAAGGCTAAGGTGTCATCTGTATTACCACTCAAAATAATTAGGGGTAACTCTGGACAAGCTTGGTGCACCTGCTGAAAGCATTCCAGCCCTTGAGCATCTACTAAGGACAGATCGAGCAACGCAACATGGACAGGAGCATCAGTATCCTGAAGTCTGTTAAGGCCAGCAGTCAAGGTTTCATAATGTTCAATGGTGACTTCTGATGGTTGTTCGTCAATTAACAACTCTCGGATAATCTCAACATCCAGAATATTATCTTCAATCATCAGCAGGCAAATCTGAGGAGTTTGCATTTCTATACCCTCAATTGCTGCAAATTGCTAATAGCTAAAGTAGCCTGGAGCTGCTTTCGTCTACAAGGTCCCATTTTTTGCCATATTGCTCTCATGATTGAACTCTAGCGACTTTCAATATTCAGCAATTGTGCGGTTGGAAGGTGGAAGTTTGACAATCGTAAACCAGAATTCTTCCATCAAATTGACGATTTTTGAGAGTCCTCCTAAACCTATAGGTTTTGTGACATAGGCATTGGCTCCTATCTGATAGCTTTTCAAGACATCTTGCTCTGCATCGGAAGTTGTCAGCACTACTACCGGGATATGCTTTAATCGTTCATCTGCACGAATATCTGCGAGCACCTCGCGTCCACTCTTGCGGGGTAAGTTGAGGTCTAGCAAGACCAGATCAGGCAGGGTTCCTGAGTTGGTCTCTAGTTTCTGTTGAAAATAGGACATCGCTTCCACACCATCTCGGACAATCTCCATGTGCAGTTGGACTTTGACAGTCTCGAATGCTTCTTGGACTAACTCTATATCTCCGATATTATCTTCGACTAATAGAACTGTAATCATTAGAGTTCTTGGCTACTTGATAAAGTGATTGAGTAATGGACTAGGAAGAAATATCTCTCAGACCACTCTGTGAATTAACTATAGGGTGCCCACCTGTTCACGAATATTGAAGAGCATAGTCGTGAATTTTTATCTGTAGGTTGAATTTGAATCAAGTAATGGGCAGGGTAAAGGAGAATGTTGAGCCTTGTCCTTCCTGCGAATCCACCCAAATTTTGCCGCCATGACGTTCGACAATTTTTTTGCAGATAGCTAGACCAATGCCTGTTCCAGAATAGTTATCTTTATTATGTAAGCGTTGGAAGATTACAAAAATCCGCTCCGCATATTGAGGGTCGATGCCAATGCCATTGTCCTGGACCGAAATGGTCCAGCTGTCACGGGCAAGAGTAGCCCAAATCCGAACAATGGGGGATTCTGCTTCGCAGTATTTGATGGCATTAGTGACCAAGTTCTGCATAAGCTGTTGCATCTGGGTGGGATCTGCACAAAGCGTCGGCAACGATTCCACCTTGATCTGCACGTTCTTGGTTTGAATCACTGTTTGCAAATCTGCGCGAACTCTATCCACAACCTCCTCTAGATTGGTGGGTTGTAAGGTCAATTCAAAGCGTCCGGCACGGGAGTAAGCTAATAGATCTGAGATGAGCGTTTGCATCCGCATGGCCCCATCTGTGATGTAGTTCATATACCGATCTGCCTTGTCATCCAGTTGACCTTGATAGCGTTGAGCGAGAAGTTCGGTAAAACTTTTGACCATGCGTAGGGGTTCTTGCAGATCATGGGAAGCGACATAGGCAAATTGTCCCAATTCTTCATTGGAGCGTTGTAGTTCTCGATTAAGTTGCTGGAGTTTCACTTCTGTTTGTTTGCGATCGCTAATATCAAGATGCATCCCCGCCATCCGCACTGGCTGGCCTTGTTCATCTCTTTCGACCACTTTGCCCAAATTGGCAATCCATTTCCATTCTCCCGATGGGATGCGTAGTCGATAGTCGAAGTTGTAGGGGACAGAACTATCTTGTAGGTGGGCATTCAGCTTCTCGCTAACCCAAGGCATATCATCAGGATGAACCAAGCTCTCCCAAATTGTATAGTTTGCTTGTAAATTCTCCTCTTCGAAACCAAACATTCGAATATAGGAAGGACTCCATTCCAACTCTCCTGATTGAACCTGCCAGTGCCACCAGCCCGTGTCTGAAGCTTCTAGCGCCAGTTCCAGTCGTTCTTGAATATGCTGCAAGGATTGGTTGGTGGCTTGCAGTTGTTGGGTGCGGTCTTCGACACGCTGTTCTAAGTCTCTATTAACCTGCTGAAGCTGCTGTTCTAATTGCTTGCGCTCAGTGATATCTCGCCAACTCGAACGGCTACGAAGAACATTCCCTTCTTGATCACGAACTGCTTGGGCATTGAGGCTAACCACTATCTGGGTCCCATCTTTTCGCCGGACCACCAATTCAACATCCTTGACTTCTCCTGTATCCACGAAGATTTGAAAAGTCCTCTCAACTTGTGGGTGACAATCAAGATGATAGAGATCAAAGATAGACTGATCTAGAATTTCGTCTTTGCTGTAGCCCAAGACGTTACATAAGGTTTGGTTGCATTGCTGCACTTTCCTGGTGAGGACATCTATGGATAAATACATATCAGGCGCATTGTCATAAAGGTCCTGGTATTGCGCTTCTGACGTTTTGAGTTTGATATCGGTCGTTTCTAATTGGTCTGTGCGCTTGTGAACAAGTTGCTCTAAGTCCGCATTAAATTGCTGCAAATCTGTCTCAGATTGCTTACGCTGGCTGAAATCTTGGATTTGGGCAATGAAGTAAAGGGGGTAACCGTCCTCTCCACATACCAAGGAGACACTGAGCAAAATCCAGACCTCATGCCCTTGTTTGTGGATGTATCGCTTTTCCAAGTGGTAGTGGTCAATCTCACCTGCTAGAAGTTGTTTAACATAACCCAAGTCCAACTCTAGATCGTCTGGATGGGTGATCTCTTGGAATGTGAGTGCCAATAATTCAGCTTCTGAGTAGCCCACAATGTCACAGACCGAGGTATTCACTTTCAACCAATGGCCGTCTGGAGAGACTAAGGCCATGCCGATAGCTGCATATTGAAAGGCGCTTGCAAATCTTGCTTCGCTTTCGTAGAGGGATAGCTTGGTCTGTTGTTGTTCAGAAATATCTTTGCCAATGCCCAAAAACCCGGTCAAGTTGCCAACATCATCATGTACAGCCGTCACAGACAGACGTATGGGAAACCGACTTTGATCTTTACGAATATAAGTCCAAATATTTTCATCAGCCATTCCCAAACGAGCCTTGGCGACAAAGGCTTCAAAACCGGGTTTAACCGTGTAGTCTAATTCCTGTGAGAGTTGCTGGGCTCTTTGCTCTACTTCGTGGCGATCATGAAAGATAGCTGGGGTCACTTTGCCAATGACCTGTTCTGGCTCATAGCCAAGTTTGCGAAGTGCCCCGGTATTCAAGGTTTGAATAATTCCTTGGGGATCTGTAGCAATAATAGTGAAATCGGCACTATCAAGAATGGCTTGTTGCCAGTTCTGTAACTGTGGCCATTCAGAGTTTACGAGTGTTTCCGACATATTTTAATCTTTACCCTCTGTGCATTGAAGGTAGCTATAGACAGACCTCATTGTCAGAATTCCCAATTCGTTAGGAGTATTACCTGTCTGATGGGAGCGTTGGCAGAAAAGTTCTCAAAGCAGACGTAAGCTCGGAAGTTTCGAGTGCCATGCTGGATAGAGATATATTTCAATTCGAGGAATCAGATAGATAGGGCAGGAATAGAATATATAGCAAATCTATCAAAAGAACTTCGCAGTACTCCGACTATACCCGCAGGGCTTCGGCGTGAGCTCAGCCGAACGGTTAGTTGGTGGTGTAGTTCGGCGTTGCTCACCACAAGTAGCGGAGCGTGACTGCAGGGAACAATAATGCAATGTCTACACTGAGAACGATAGAATGTAGATATGTTGAATATGACGTGGGAATTTAAGTTAGAGCCAACTGTAGAGCAGGTTTTAGAAATTGAGCGCACTTTGACTGTGTGCCGCAAAGTCTGGAATTTTGCTTTGCAGGAACGTAAAGACTGGTTAAATTCTCGCAAGTGCCCCATCAACGCTTGCTCAATTCGTAGTGAGTATATTTTGTCTGCTGATACACCGTTCCCAAACTACGTGAAGCAGGCAAAAGCACTAACACAGGCCAAGAAACTGATTTCTGATTTAGGGTCTGTCAATGCTCAAATGCTACAGCAGACGCTTAGGCAACTAGAAGTTTCTTGGGAAGCATGGCTAGCTAAGCGTTCAGGATTGCCACGGTTCAAAAACACGGCTCGGATGAGAAGCTTTGTCTTCCCGCAGATGCTCAAAAACTGCATCAATGGGGATGGTATTAAGCTGCCACAGCTTGGTTGGGTTCGGGTTCGCTGGTCTCGCTCAATTGCAGAGTGCTTAGCGCTTAAGCAAGCTCGAATTGTTCGCAAGGCATCAGGGTACTTCGTTATGTTGAGCCTGCAAGCTGATGTCGATATCCCAAAGGTGCCCTTTCATGGTCAACCTGTAGGGATTGATGTGGGCTTGGAATACTTTCTTTCAACCTCAGATGGATTACAGGTTAAGCGTCCCCGCTTTTTTAATGAGCTGCACCGCAAGCTGAAATCGCTGCAACGTAGACTTAAGACTAAGCAAAAAGGGAGTTCTAACCGTTCCAAGCTGCTGAGGAAGATCGCCAGGGTTCATCAACGGATTGCAGACACTCGCAAAGACTGGCATTACAAGACAGCCCATCAGCTTTGTAACCAAGTAGATTCCATCTTCGTTGAAGATTTGGATTTCCGCATTATGGCTAAAGGCTTTTTGGGTAAACATACTCTTGATGCTGGTTTAGGCCAGTTTAATAACCAGATTCTTCCTTGGGTGTGCTGGAAGCGTGATGTTTATTACGGCAAGGTTGATCCAAAGGGAACTAGCCAGGAATGTCCTGATTGCGGTGGGTCAGTGAAGAAAGACTTGAGCGTGAGATTATCTCATTGCCTAGCATGTGGCTCAATTAAGCCTAGAGATATTGCTGCTGCTCAAGTGATTTGTACCCGTGGGCAACGGGGAATAGAAAATGCCTGTGGAGTCGAGGTGACGGGGGTTCCGGTAACGGTATCTAGTCAACTGGCACTGAAGCAGGAAATCTTCGGAGTGATCCGGGGAATCTCCCTGCATACCCGATAGGGTTGCTGGGAGAGGATGTCAATTCGACCTTCAGCTTTAACCTGTGCTTGCACACTAGCTAGGAATGATACTGGCAACGCTAAAATTGATAGCGAGGAGACGGGCTCTGTTCCTTTAGAGAGCGATCCCTAGGACATTTGTGTAGAAAAAGGTTTGTGCTCATACAATGCATTCATTGTCCAATTGAGAATGAAGTCAAGGATGAGACGAAAACCCTAAAAACAGATCAAGGTGGGCAGTGTCAAACGGACTGCAGAAGGCTCAAGAGATATGGACTACTTCTTAGGCATTGATTTTGGTACCTCTGGTGCCCGTGCCATCGCGATTGATCAACACCATCAGATACGGACAGAAATTAGTTATTCATTGCCGACGATCAGTCCAGAAGAACGGACGACCTGTTGGCAAAGCACCTTATGGAAGTTGATCGGTGAGATTCCTAGAGAGGTGCGATCGCACCTCAAATCTATCGCCATCAATGGCACCTCCTCCACCATTTTGCTCTGTGATGCCCAGGGCGAGCCCTTGTATCCGCCGCAAATGTATAACGACACCTGTGATCAAGCCAGTTTGGATTTATTAAATACACTTGCTCCGGCAGGTCATCCTGTTTTGAGTGCTAGTTCCAGTTTGGCCAAACTATTGGGGCTAAGTCGTAACGTGGATATGACTTGCGTGCGTTATCTGATGCATCAGGCTGATTGGCTGGCCTTTTTGCTGCATGGTCGCTTGGGCATCAGTGATTATCATAATAGTTTGAAGCTGGGGTACGATCCGGCGATGGCCGAAGGTCGCTCTTCGAGCATCGCCGCCTACCCCCCTTGGTTTCAAAAAACTCCTCTCAAGCAGCTTGTCTTCCTTCTACCTCAAGTCCTGCGACCTGGTACAAGCATCGGCCCCATTCAGCTTAATCTTGCCAACCGTTTTGACATTCCATCCGAGTGCCAAATTTGTGCGGGTACCACAGATAGTATTGCGGCCTTTCTTGCTAGCGGTGCTGATCAACCGGGGATGGCTGTAACCTCGTTGGGCTCTACCTTGGTCCTCAAACTCTTGAGCCATACTCGTGTCGATCAAGCAGCCTATGGGATCTATAGCCATCGTCTCGGTGACTATTGGCTAGTCGGGGGTGCCTCGAATACGGGGGGTGCAGTTCTTCAGAACTTTTTCTCGACCGCAGAATTAGAGCAGCTTAGTCAATCTATTGATCCCACCCAAGCCAGCCCTCTCAGTTATTATCCGTTGCTAAAGCCAGGTGAACGCTTTCCGATTAATGATCCATACTTGCCCCCTCAGCTCACGCCTCGGCCTGATGATCCCGTTGCTTTTCTGCATGGTCTTCTAGAAAGTCTGGCCCGGATTGAAGCTCAGGGGTATCATTTATTGCAAACTCACGGTGCGACGCCCCTCAAGACTGTTTATACTGCTGGAGGGGGTGCCCGAAATGCGACCTGGCAAACCATTCGCCAGCGTCATCTTCAAGTGTCTTGTCGTCCTGCTCAACATCTGCAAGCCGCCTATGGGACTGCTCTGCTCGCCGCTCACAGCTCACCTAGATAATGTCTCTGCCGACCATTGACTATCGAACCGCTGATGCCCAGCATCGCTTAGCACACTCTCTGCAACAATCAGGATTTGCGATTCTCAGCCATAGTCCTATTCCCTATGATTTGGTGGATCGCACCTATCAAGACTGGTTTATTTTTTTCAATAGCGAGGAGAAAGCTGACTATACTTTTGATCCCCAAGTGCAAGCGGGTTACTTCCCCTTACAAACAGAACAAGCTAAGGGGCATACCACTCCTGATCTCAAAGAATTTTTTCATGTGTACGAAGGGCACGCTCTTCCCCAAGGCATGAGTCAGGCCACCTGGGATTTGTTTATCCAGCTCCGGCAGTTGGCAACAGAACTACTGACATGGGTAGAAGAACAGTCCCCGCCAGAGATTCAGGCCCAATTTACGCAACCGCTGGGATCGATGATTATGAACAGCGGAGAAACACTATTTCGATTGTTGCATTACCCACCCCTGGATTCGGATATCCCTGCAGGTGCAGTCAGGGCTGCGGCCCATGAAGACATCAACTTGATTACTTTGCTGCCAGCAGCGACGGCGATGGGCCTAGAACTCCTTGATGCACAAGGAAAGTGGCAATCCATCGTTTGCGATCGCGGTGACATCGTTGTCAATGCTGGGGATATGCTGGAACTTGCCAGCCAAGGCTATTACCGCTCTGCTACCCATCGTGTCGTCAATCCAGTGGGGTCAGCCTGTCAACAGTCTCGCTTGTCGATGCCCTTATTTCTCCATCCCCGACCAGATGTGATTCTGGCAGAGGGAAAAACAGCTCGTCAGTATTTACAAGAGCGTTTACGGGAAATTGGTTTAGCGTGATTTGCAGGTCTGAACAGCTTAGTTGGGGGGAGCAATGTGGGTTGCGAAGTTTTGCGATCGCGTCGGCGACAGTTGTCGGGCTTTGAGAATAGCAGCAGCTAAGAAAGCATAAGATGACACACCAACAATGATTAAAGATATTACAAATAACTCTATGGAGAGCGACGATAGGCCACCAGAAGCATTCCAAAATGCATGAAGACTTGAGGCAATAAGATAGCCAATGACTAAGGACTTCCAGCGTTGCGAAGGTTTGAGAATACTTAGGCCAATAAAGTAACCAAAAATACCGCTATAAGCCATGTGTCCAGCCACAGATCCTAGTATCCGGGGAATTAATAGGAGAACACCTGCTAATGCTCCTGCGGAAGCTTGCCCTGTTTCTCTTGCAACTTGAAGGGCAACACCAGGAACATATTGGTCTAAGGTTTCTAGTAAGGTAAACCCTAGGGCAGAGGCAGCACCGATCAAAATTCCATCAAGGGGCTCCCAAACACCAACTTTTTGACGATTGGGTGGTCTCAGTTGAGAGCCAAACAAGAAAAAGCCAAAAACAGGGACAGCCTTGAGTAGCTCTTCCATCAAGCCAGCTCCAAAAAAATTCCCCACTAGTTGTCCAAGATAATTAGTCTCAGCACTATTGAAAGGTTTGACGTCACCAGGTAGGATGTCCCGGAAAATAACAACGAAAATTTTCAGGACTGGATTGGGGAAATAGGTTTCGTCATTAGGATTTGGAATGAATGGAAAAGCATCAGCAGGAATAGGGACTAACATTGCTATTGTCCAAAGAAATGACAGCAGCAATATCCACCATGCTTTTTTCTTCCCACATAGTCTATAAATAAAGTAAAAGCCTCCACCACCAAGGTATAGAGAAAGAAACAAGATATACACTGGCAGGTTTCGTGCAGAAAGAAACAAAGAAACTACAACAAATACAGTTAAAACCCCAGGAATCAGATAACCTTTACGAAACAAATCGCGAGGGGCCGAGACTACTGGAAAAAGCTGGCTCATCGTCACTTGATCCGAACCTACGACCGGAAGAGGTTGTGGTGGGTAAACTGGTGGTGATGATGGGGGTGCTTGAGAACTGGTTGCTGCAAACTGGTCAACCAGTTGGGTGGCCCGATGCTCGAACAAAAATTCAGGGCCATTGTGACTGAGCATGACGCGATCGCCCACACTCAAGGTTTGGCATCCTTGGATGCGTTGACCGTTGATATAGGTACCGTTGGCACTATTGAGGTCACAAATTTGCCAGATAGGGGCACCTTGAGGGGTGCGTGAATGACTAGGTCTAATCACCGCATGGCGACGCGAAACCCCACCATAGAGATTGGAATCGATGATCACTTGGCAATCGGCAGTTCTGCCAATAGATGTTTCGCTGGTTTCGGATAGCGAATAACAAGACTGCGAGGCATCAACACTGGGCTGAGCCGAGAGGAGTCTGAGTAAACCACTGTGCTGATAGTTCCCCATAGGTTTTGGCTGTTGCCTGCCTGCGCTTAATTTCAATGATGGTATTGATGTTGTGGCTGCGAACCCTTAGGTTCGTTTGGATTCTTTATTTCTTATCAGGATCTCAGGTAATGCTGCAATCTAAGTATTATCTTTATTCAGTTATCTATAGCTTTTTTCAGCCTGCGATCGCGGTGATGGTTATCACGGCAACGCGGGTATGCTGAGGAGACAGTATAGATCACGGTTGTCGTCCTTAAAGCAATTCGTACCTCACCCTTCTCTTGCAAAAATCTTGCATATAAATAGAGAATACGCTGCCTGTGCTACAGGCCTATCCGATCTGGTGAACCCACCCTATGAGTGAATTGACACTCCAATGGTCAGAATCTGGCCAAACTAAACTCCAAGTCCTGCGTGACCAACAACCCAGTAAGCAACTGGGCAAGATCCGGCTGGGACGTGATCCGGCTCTGTGTGACCTTGTTTTCCAAGAGCGATCAGTGTCTGGATTGCATGTCGAAATTTTCTTTCAACCGCAAGCACAGCAATTTTTTATTCGCAATCTGCGCTTGCAGAATCCTCCCCTGGTCGATGGTACTTTGTTAAAACAGGGAGATTTACCGTTACGCGCTGGTAGTCGCATCAAGCTAGGGCGGATGGATCTTCAGGTCACAGCCTTAACCATTGCTCCGCCTCCAGCCCCGCCTCCTGTTTTTCCCAAAAGTGGTCCGCCTTCCACAGCTGCCTACGGGTTGCAGTGCCCACAATGTGATCATGTCTCTGCTTATAGTAATAATGCGATTCAACAAGACTGTCCGATGTGTGGTCATTCCATGGCCACCTCCAACACGGTCTTTATTGGCAAACCGTTAGGGTAAGGCAATGACGAGTACCTCCCCTGGGCAAGTGCGGTTGAGCTGGCAAGACCCAGTCACCGGAGAACAACGTAATCCCCTCTTAAGCTGTCCCATTGCTTTTGGCCGTGAATTTGCGCAGATGCCTACGGACTTACAAGGCCAGCGAGTCGCTCGGATTGTGCTGAATAGCAGCCAAGTCTCCCGATACCACACTCTTATTGAATGGGTGCAAGGCCATATTCGAGTCACCGATCAAAACAGTAGTAATGGCACCTGGGTGAATGGGGTGCTCCAGAGCAATTATGATCTCAGCAATGGCGATTTGCTCAAAATTGGTCCCTACGAAATTACACTCGCGTTTACCCTAGATGGCACAGGACGCCCCACAACTGAAGCCAGAGAGCAATCGATTATCCAGGTGCCGGAGCCAGACTCGCCTGTTCCTGTTGAACCCGTTGCGGCGGGTAGCGCCTTGCCGCCCGCCTTTCAAGCTCACCAAGTTGGGGTGCAAGATCTGTACGCGACCCAACTGCCCGTAGAAGAAATTGACTACTTAGCCGTGGGGGCAGGACTAGGGAGTTTCATTTGGGTCGATTTCCTGCGCATCTTTGGGGCAGCCCCTCAACAAATTCGAGCCCTGGGCATTGAAGAGCGGCCCTATGCACGCTATCAGCGACTGTGCTTAAATTCCCAGATCCCACCCCACGAGCGATTGCGCTCTAATTCAGATTCCTGCCCCGACAACATCTGGGGATGGCCCGGTTATGCTTTGCGAGAAGCTTGGCAAGAGTTTAATAAAGGTAAGCTGAATCCAGCCCTGCAGTACCTATGGCAAGTCTTTGCCGAGCCAACGTTTTCCCAAACCTATACCCCAAGGGCAGGAAATGTGTTTGCGTCCATTGATCGGGAAGCCGTGAGGATTGGGTGGCCGCAAATTTATCAATTTGGCAGAGTCCGAGCAATTCGACAAACGAATGATGGCCGCTATGCGATCGCCTATTCACCCGGACGCAAACAAATTGCTTTCGTAGTTGCTCGTCATGTTCATTTGGCAACAGGCTATCCCGTCTTGCAATTTTTACCGGATCTCAAAGCCTATCGAGAGCAAACCCGCGACTTTAGATCCGTAGTCAATGCCTACGAAGAGCACAACCATGTCTATGAGACCCTGGAGCGTCAAGGCGGTACGGTCATTTTGCGAGGACGAGGCATTGTCGCTTCTCGAATTATTCAGCGGTTACATGAAGCTCGCCAGCGTAATCCCAACATTTCCATTTTGCATCTGATGCGGTCTCCGAAGCCCCAGGGGAATCGGTTTGGTAAAGCTCAACGCCCCGTTGATAATCATTTTGAATTTCAACCCTTTAACTGGCCTAAGGCCTGTTGGGGTGGCACCTTACGGGAAGTCTTAGAGCAAGCCACACCTGACCAACGCACCAATCTTTTAGCTGACTGGGGAGGCACGACGACTGCCGATCGTCTTGACTGGAAACAACTCGTGCAGACAGGGCTTGACCAGGGTTGGTATCAAATTACCTTTGGTGAAGTCACCCGCGTCGTCCCCAATGCTCAAGCCAAACCCACTACTTACATCCAAGAAAAAGGTCCTCGGGGAGAAATCAAACTTGAAGCCGATTTTATTGTGGATGCCACTGGACTGGATAGTAAAGTTAAAACTAGCCCGTTGCTCAACGATTTAGTCACCCATTACAATCTCCCTTTGAATCCGGCGGGTCGTCTGGCTGTCGCCAATGATTTTGAATTACGCGAAATGCGCAATGATCATGGCCGCATGTATGGTGCTGGTGCGATCACCTTTGGGGGGCCCTATGCAGCCGTGGATAGTTTTCTGGGACTACAGTACACGGCCTTACAAGCTATAGATGGATTAGTGACCGCCCGAGCCCCTAATCTGCAGCGACTCAATGGCATTAGCTCATGCCAGCAATGGCTAAAATGGGCTCAAAATCAAGCACCTTAATTATTCAAAAGACAATGACCCCTACACTGCTTGGCCGCTGGCAAACTCGCATTCTACTGATGGAAACAGTAGGTTTAGTGATTACCCTCTTATTCTGCGGGGGAGCGTTTGGCAATCCAGAGAGTTCTGACTATTTTTGGTTGCTGCAATATATTGTGATATTTGGGTTAGGGTGGGACTATCTTTATATCCAAATTCAAACCTTCCGCTGGGATCAAGACTGGCCAGCAGCCTTGCAATGGCTTGCCGCGCTCTGGGAAGGAATATTCATTATTTTGCTGGTCGGAATAGCTGATATCAAATTACCTCCTCTAGAGGGATGGAATTTGGGTTGGTTTATCGTCCACTACAGTTTTGTCTGGGTAGGAGTCTTCGTTGCTTCGCAAAGCTTGATGCGACTCATTTTTCCCCGTTGGCGTTTTCGGGGGGGGCAATGGTTATGAAAGGTCTATCCCCAGCGTCTCTTTGTCCGTTCTAGCAGGACTGATTCCCAGCAACATCTTCCTTATTTGAGCGCAGGCAAAACCTCAAATCTCGAAGATTGTGACCATTTTGTCTACAGAAGAACCCCTTTATTTTTGGCAATATACTATTCAAGGTATTAGCAGTCGAATTCCAGTCGGTAATTTAGACGGTTTCCGGGATGACCACGAGTCTCTGAATCAAGATAATCTCTAGAAAATAGACCGATAGAATACTGAAGGCTTGAAACAACCTACAAAGCATAAAGTGTGAAAAGGGACTTGCTTTTGAATTAGGATTGATATGAGTGGCAAACTATAGTGTTTATCAATGGTTTGTTAATAAAGAATGATACCAACCTCAGGCCATCTAGAATGAGCCTCAGGCAACAGGCAAGAAAGATAACAGTAATAGACCTGAGAGAAACAGATAGAGATCAGCAAATCATAGATTCCACGGGCATATTATCTCAAAAACATTTATTTAGCGAATATTTTTCTGAGTAGTAGCCAGTATGCTCTTTTTTAAGCATCTGTAGAGAGTTGTTTTTGGGTGATTATGATAATTATGCAGGGAACCATGTATTTGGTTTAAGCAAATTTTTGCGGTAAAATCTTTCTTTATTGATGGCAAGAATTACTTGATATTATTCTTGCCCAACATGGTGATATCGCAGGATAGGATTTCATAGACATGGCTAAAAAGCAAAAACAAGGTACAGCGCCTTTGAGCGGACAAGCGCTGGTGGAGAAGGTTAAAGAACTAGACGACTTAAGTCGCGAAGAAAAGGCAAAAGAATGTGGTTATTACACCCTCAACGAGGATGGATCAGAACGCATTAGTATGATGAAATTTCTCAATGCTCTGATTGATGCTGAGGGTGTCGAATTAGATGGCAAAAGCCAAAATGGCAATGGTCGGGGTGGCCGAAATGCCAGTTACAAAATCAGTGTTCAGTCTAATGGGAATTTGCTGATTGGTTCTACCTATACAAAACAAATGGAGTTGAATCCAGGGGACGAATTCGAAATTTCTCTAGGCAGAAAACATATTCATCTGAAACAGCTCACAGATGACGAATAGACGCTACGGGGTTCTTCCCTGGTCAGCCTAGTAATTGGGGCTCACTTCTAGTCCAGTCATGCTGAGGCTGTCAACCATTCAGTATCCGTTTGGTTCGGCGTCACCCAAGCGGATAATTCTGACTCTTGATAGAGAGTTGCAAAAAGCAGATTGACGCTAATAGGATAATGAGGTCAACAAAGCGTAACCCCAATGGCACTTAAACAGGGTCAATCTGGACATAAGGTGTACCAAGGATTGATGTATTTAGTCCTCTGTGCAATCTCCGTAGTCATGTTACTGCCCTTGCTTTGGCTCGTTAGTACGGCCTTCAAAGGGCAAGAAGACAGTATTTTTCCGATCGCGGCTTCCCAAGAGTCACCACTGCAAAATATTGCTTTTTTCCTTAGGCAGTTGTTGCCCACGCATCCAACTTGGCGTAATTTTACGGCTGTTTGGGAGCAACAACCTTTTGGGCAATACTTTCTCAATAGCTTGTTGGTGTCCTCTCTAACCGTAACTCTGAACGTCTTGTTCAGCTCCCTGGCCGCTTATCCACTGGCCAGGCTAGACTTTAAAGGTAAGGATTTGATATTTGCGGTGGTCATTTCCACCATTATGATCCCCTTTCAAATTGTGATGATTCCGCTCTACGTTTTAGCCGTTGAGTTGGGATTAAAAAATACCTATTTGGGGGTAATTTTCCCAGCGATCGCATCAGCATTTGGTATTTTTTTACTCCGTCAGGCTTTTCAAGGCGTTCCCAAAGAGTTAGAAGAAGCAGCTCGTATTGATGGTTGCTCAGATTTAGGCATTTGGTGGCATGTCATGTTGCCGTCCGTCCGACCAGCTCTGGTGACCCTTGCCATTTTTGTATTTATTGGTTCTTGGGGAGAATTCCTATGGCCTCTGATTATTCTGGACCAACCCGAGTATTACACCCTGCCGCTGGCGGTTTCTAACCTATTCAGTGCCTTTGGCCTCAATTGGCGATTTATTGCAGCGGGTTCTGTGATCTCAATTGCCCCTGTCTTATTATTCTTCATGATCATGCAGCGTTATATTGTGCCCTCTGAAGCCGGTAGTGGCGTCAAGGGATAATAGCCCCAAAATTCAGAGCCGTTCCACTGCTGACCTAGCTCTGACCAAATCTTCACAACATTGACAGTTCCTGTTAGCCTCTGGGCATGCTTTTATAGCAAATGAAGATATTCCTTGAGAGACCTGCACCCATGACCTTAGCTCTCCTGTCGACAACCCTAATCAATCTGTTGAATAACAGTCATACCAGCCACAGAATCATTTTTTATACGCACCAGCATAGTTTCTGGATTGCCCAATTCGAAGACAACCTCGGCTCTTCTTTTCAGTCGGCGTGGGATAACTTTATCCAGTCGGGGCAAGTGTGGGCGTTAGTCATTGGTTTTATAGTAGGCTATCTTTTTCGAAGTATTACGTCCTATTGATGGGCGCTTACCCGCTGTTGTTCTGGATTTGAACCTTTGGTCTCCTCTGCATCTTCTGTCCCCTCGCCCAATGACTCTCAATCGTCTGACCCACAACTGTGGAGTCAACGATTCGAAGCGGCACTGCATCCTGCGATCGCTACATTTAATGCCAGTATTCAGTTTGATATTGCCCTAATTGAATATGATTTGACGGGGTCACAGGCCCATGTGCAAATGCTGGCCCATACGGGCATTATTTCTCAAGCTGAAGCTGATACCATCGATCAGGGTTTGGAGCAAATCCGGCAAGACTATCGCCAGGGCCAGTTTCAACCCGGTGTCGAGGCCGAAGATATTCACTTTGCAGTCGAACATCGGTTAATTGAACTGATTGGAGACACGGGCAAAAAACTGCACACCGGGCGATCTCGGAATGATCAAGTCGGCACAGATATTCGCCTCTATCTTCACGACCAAATCCAACAAATCCGGGCACTACTTCGCCACTGGCAACAGGCTCTTTTGGATCAGGCCCAAGACCATATTCAGACCCTGATCCCAGGCTATACTCACTTGCAGCGGGCTCAGCCCGTCAGCTTGGCCCATCACTTGCTGGCCTATTTGGAGATGGCTGAGCGAGATTGGCAACGCCTGGGTGAAATCGATCAACGGGTGAATGTCTCCCCCTTGGGGTCAGGGGCTCTAGCCGGAACCCCTTTTCCCATTGATCGCCACCATACAGCCAACCGATTAGGGTTTGTCGATCTGTATCGCAATAGCTTGGATGGGGTGAGCGATCGCGACTTTGCCATTGAGTTCCTCTGTGCCGCCAGCCTAATTATGGTCCATCTTAGTCGTCTCTCCGAAGAAGTAATTTTGTGGGCTTCAGAAGAATTTGGCTTTATCAAATTGAAGGATAGCTGCGCGACCGGGTCAAGTATCATGCCTCAGAAAAAAAATCCTGATGTTCCTGAACTGGTTCGAGGCAAATCGGGTCGCGTTTTTGGGCATTTGCAAAGCTTATTGGTGATTATGAAGGGATTACCTCTGGCCTACAACAAAGACCTACAAGAAGATAAAGAAGCCCTATTTGACAGTGTGATCACGGTCAAAGCCTGTCTAGAAGCTATGACAATCTTGATCACGGCAGGGATAGATTTTCAGACAGCCCGTCTCCAAGCTGCTGTGGGCGAAGATTTTTCCAACGCTACGGATGTGGCAGACTACTTGGCAGCCAAAGCTGTCCCGTTTCGAGAAGCCTATAATATCGTCGGCACTGTCGTTAAAGCCTGTCTCTCGCAAGGGAAACTGTTGAAGGATTTAACTCTCGAAGAGTGGCAACAGTTTCATCCCCAATTCTCAGCAGATATCTATGAGGCCATAGCGCCTCGTCAGGTGGTCGCTGCTCGCAATAGTTTCGGAGGAACAGGCTTTGACCAAGTGCAATATGCTGTAGAACAAGCTCGTTCTCGGCTTGCCTCGTCATAATAGACTGCTTAGATACCCTTTAAGGTCTAAAACGAATATCCCTAACGCACATCGAAGGGCGTTGATCCCTTCCAGGGAATTTGCTTTACTGCCGCCAAGGCATCACTCACAGCAGTTGTAATTTTTTGGAGATAGTCTTGTTGGGCACGCTCATATTGCAACGTTACCCCTTCTTGGCTAGACGCATACAGGGGTGGTAAATGGTTGAGGGCATGGGCTGCAACCTCAATTCGATTAATCTGCTGAGCCTCTTCTAAGGACCAATCACAAGTCTGCTGGTCGATTTCTTCGTCAACCAAAATTTCCATAATATTTTTATAGCTGTTGGCTATGTCATAACTCGGTACCATAGCAACTCATCAGTAAAGGACAACTAAAATATTTGCGTACTAGATCTAGAAATATCAAGTTTTATGCCGATTGACCTCCGCAAAAATGCGTAAAATCAACCCAGTACAACTTATTTTCCTTCGCCTTAAAAGTCTCAACGTGATGATACCGCTAAGATGTCGCCTTCATGTCTGCTAATATTGTCGAAATATTGTCTCCCCAAGAACTGCGTCGGACGATTACCCGACTAGCATCAGAAGTTATTGAACGGACAGGGGTGCTAGAGCAGCTTGTCCTGCTGGGAATTCCCACGCGTGGTGTTCCTTTAGCGATCGCCTTGGCTGAGCAAATAGAACTGTTAGAGCATACTCAAGTATCCGTCGGCAGTCTAGATATTACCTTCTACCGAGATGACTTAGATCAAATCACGGTCAGAACACCCGGAAAAACCGATCTCCCTACGGATCTCTCTGGAAAAATTGTCCTGCTCGTGGATGATGTCATCTACAGCGGCCGGACGATTCGGGCTGCCTTAAATGCAGTTCATGATTACGGACGACCGACTCTGATTCAGTTGCTTGTGCTCATTGATCGAGGCCATCGAGAGCTACCGATTCACCCTGACTTTACGGGAAAAGTACTGCCAACGGCCCGAGGAGAGCAAGTTAAGGTCTATTTAGAACGTACGGATCAACGAGATGGCGTCGAACTTGTGGCTCGAGGTTATGAGTAGGGGTGAACTGGGTCAAATACCTTTTCTCCCTTAGACCCATGACTAGGCCGCTTTGAGGGTAGAGTTCGGGAACCCGTACAGTTAAATGATTGAATTTGGCTAACCACCTCAGATAGATTAGCACTCGGGAGTTGAGAGTGCTAAATCCCAATCAAAGTTATTTAGTTTGGAGGGCCGGTATGGCAGCTATTTCCTTAAGCGTCTCTACAGTCAAGCCTTTAGGCGATCGCGTCTTTGTTAAAGTCAGTGCCTCAGAAGAGCAAACTGCTGGTGGGATCTACCTGCCTGACGCTGCTCAAGAAAAACCCCAGGTAGGGGAAATTACAGCCATTGGTCCTGGTAAGCGCAGTGATGATGGGTCTCGCCAAGAACTAGACGTCAAAGAAGGCGACAAAGTTCTTTACTCTAAGTACGCAGGCACAGATGTCAAACTCGGTGGTGAAGAGTACGTGCTTTTGTCTGAGAAAGATATTTTGGCCATCGTCAATTAGGTCTACTCATCCTTACTTTTGAGTTTGCCCATTCACCTGGGCAATTTTATGTTGTCTCCCTACGCTGTTACTCCTTTTAATTTGAGGTTGAGCTTCCATGGCTAAACGCATCATTTATAACGAAAATGCTCGTCGCGCCCTTGAGAAAGGCATGGATATCCTCTGTGAATCCGTTGCCGTCACCTTAGGGCCCAAGGGTCGCAACGTCGTTTTAGAAAAGAAATTTGGGGCGCCCCAAATTGTCAATGACGGGGTTACCATCGCCAAAGAAATTGAACTCGAAGACAATATCGAGAATACGGGTGTTGCTCTCATTCGCCAAGCAGCCTCCAAAACCAACGATGCTGCTGGAGATGGCACTACAACTGCTACGGTTCTAGCCCATGCCATGGTCAAAGAAGGCATGCGCAATGTTGTCGCCGGAGCCAACGCCATTTCTCTCAAACGCGGCATTGAAAAAGCATCTGCTTTTCTCGTCGATAAAATTGCTGAGCATGCTCGTCCAGTTGAAGATTCCACTGCGATCGCTCAGGTCGGTACCATTTCGGCTGGCAACGACGACGAAGTCGGTCAAATGATTGCCAGTGCCATGGATAAAGTGGGCAAAGAGGGCGTCATTTCCCTCGAAGAAGGCAAATCGATGACGACCGAACTAGAAGTCACCGAAGGGATGCGCTTTGACAAAGGCTATATTTCCCCTTATTTCGCCACTGACACAGAGCGTATGGAGGCCGTACTTGACGAGCCCTATATTCTGCTTACAGACAAGAAAATCACTCTAGTACAAGATTTGGTCCCTGTGCTGGAGCAAGCCGCTCGGGCAGGTAAACCTTTGTTGGTCATTGCTGAGGATATTGAAAAAGAAGCCCTAGCAACCTTAGTGGTTAACCGTCTGCGCGGTGTTTTGAATGTGGCAGCTGTGAAAGCCCCTGGTTTTGGCGATCGCCGTAAAGCCATGCTAGAAGACATTGCCGTTTTAACAGGTGGTCAACTGATTACCGAAGATGCAGGTCTGAAGCTAGAAAGTGCCAAGCTAGAAATGATGGGTCAAGCCCGTCGCATCACCATCACCAAAGACACCACTACTTTGGTCGCTGAAGGCAATGAAACAGACGTACAAGCCCGTTGCGAGCAAATTCGTCGGCAGATGGATGAAACTGAGTCGTCCTACGATAAGGAGAAGCTGCAAGAGCGTCTCGCTAAATTGGCGGGTGGCGTCGCTGTGATCAAAGTCGGTGCGGCCACAGAGACTGAGATGAAAGATCGCAAACTTCGTCTAGAAGATGCCATCAACTCCACCAAAGCTGCTGTAGAAGAAGGAATTGTTCCCGGCGGTGGTACTACCTTGGCTCACTTGGGACCTCAGCTGGCCGAATGGGCAGCCGATACCCTCACTGGCGAAGAGCTGATTGGCGCCACAATTGTGGAACGGGCTTTGACAGCTCCGTTGAAGCGGATCGCTGAAAATGCAGGTCAAAATGGTGCGGTGATCGCTGAGCGAGTCCGTGAGAAAGAGTTCAATGTAGGCTTTGATGCTTCCGTTAATGAATTTGTTGACATGTTCACAGCCGGAATCGTAGATCCTGCAAAGGTAACACGTTCTGCTCTGCAAAATGCAGCGTCTATTGCTGGCATGGTGTTAACGACTGAATGCATTATTTCCGATAAGCCTGAGCCCAAGGAAAATGCGCCAGCAGGTGCAGGCATGGGTGGAGACTTTGACTACTAAGTTTTAATCTCTCCAGAAGCTTCAGGTTTTCACTAGCTAGGGCGGTATCAACCGCCCTTTTTTGATGCTCTATTGAGATTGATGATGTACTGACTCAATGCGCGATAGAAACAATCACAGAGACAAGCAAAGCCCATCTCTGTGATGATCGGTGATCAATATACAAGTTAAATCAGTTAGCTCTGTTAGCTCTGTTAGCTCTGATGGGTTGCTTCCTCAACACATTGGCGAGATTTAGCCGATCTCTTCTCCACGTTTGTATTGTTGCCATGCAGCGACAAATAATCCAGCCAGAGTAACTGGAACTAGGCCAAGTACAATACCTGCTAAGAGCGGTTCTACCACAGTGATAACTCCTTTATGCGCGTCGGATAGCGTCTGTCTTACTCTTCACTCTAGTAACCTTTGGGGGCATTGACAAGAGACTCTAGAGTATTCCTTAAGCCAGATACCTTCTCAGCCTACCGATAGGAGTTGGTATCATATGGAAACATTAAATTCCATATCCATCCAAAATTGAAACAACCCTATCGTTTGTTCGTCTTGACAGTACTATCACATTAGGAAGCGATAGGACTCCTATCCTTGACCTCAATACTATTAATTTCTAGTTTTTATGAACGGCTCTTCACCTAACCAACTGTTTCTTAAGTCATGGCAACGCCCTGGTAATCTTGCCATGATGGCTTCTGTGGTTGCCCATGGTTTCTTGTTTGCCGGGTTAGCACTGGTTCCCGCAACAGGTCAACAAACGGCGAAAAAACAACTTAGAGTGGTTAGCTTGTTGCAGACGCCGCCTGACCAGCCGGCCAACACCAATCAGCCTATCGATCCCAATGCACCCCCGCCTGCGCCTGGTGTAGCAGGTTTACCCCTCAATATCACTACACCAGAGGGTCTAGCTGAACTACCCGTGACCAATACTCCCAATCCAGCCTTTGACCCCTTTGCCTCTTCTGTGGTGGAATTGCCTCCTTCTTCGCAAACGAGTTTGCCACCCGTTAATCCTGGCCCTCCAGTGACGCCTCTTCCTCCACAACCTGCGTCTTCACCAGATGCAGCTGCCCAATCGCAGAATGCTCAACAAGGCCCTAGCTTGAGTGATGAGGACTTTCAAGATTGGCTGAATGGCACGACCAATTTACCCAATCTCCCGCCGGATCCAGGGGCCAATAGTCCTTTGACGGCTCCGGGAGAAACTCCCGGAGCCGTTGCTAGCAGCGGCAATATTCGTCCCAACTCAGCGAATGGTATCGGGAGCGATCTCAACTCCAATAGTTTGGGCAATCCTGCTACCCCAGGAAGTGCGCCTACAGATGACCCCAATGTCTCGATAGCCCCCCCTCGTGAGACTGTCGAACGTTTCCTGGCTTATGACTATCCCCAAGCTGCCTGCGAAGAACAGTTAGAAGGCAAGGCAGAATATAGAATTTGGGTTAGCTCGCAAGCCACACCTGTTGTGTCTGACATTGTATTGTCAACGAATTCCGATGTATTGGATCGAGCGGTCAAAGTTGCGGCTCAGAAATACAAGATCACGGCAGAAGATGCTAACAAGCTTGTTGTTTTGCCCTTCGAGTTCAAATATTCTCAGAAAACTTGCGAAGCTAAAGAAACCCCCTCTCCTTCACCTAATCTGGATCCTGATCCATCGTCAGCAACACCAGCCCCGACGCCTCCCACCCCTAAACCAACAGAACCTGAAGACGAGAATACAGAACCTAAAGACGAGAATAAGGATGATCCCCAAGACAAGGATTCACCGTCCCCATCCCCAAGTCTCAAGCTCCCAGATGCACCGCAAATTGAAAAACCTGTCCAACCCACACAACCTCCACAGCCTGTTGTGCCACAGCCTTCGCCCTTGAATCAGCCTCAGTTATCCCCACCTGCTGTCCAACAACCACCTGCTGCACCGACACCGATTCCTGCTCCAGTACCACCTGCTGTACCCTTAAAAGCACCTCCTAGTAATTCAGATGTATCACCCTCTGTTCCACCAACAGATCCTGGGCCAGCAAAAGATGTTAAGCCAGCAACAACCAATCCTCCAACTACGGGAACGACACCACCAGTTGTGGATGACTCTGCACCAGAAGCGACGCCACCCGTTATCGATAACTCTGAAGCAAATTAATTGAGCTGTTTTAACAAGAGCGTTGCTTTAACAAGAGCAGAAAAGACAATGGTTAATCAAAAACTCAATGTGGCAAGTTACGCCATAGACAGGAGAATCCTCCGGTTTTAATCGAGGCAGCAGTTAACCCATGACTTCGATAGTGCCGACCATACCAGCTTCGGTATGGCCAGGAACAGTACACCTCAACGAATAGGTGCCAGAACGCAGCGGCACAAAGACCCAATCTGCTTCGGTATTGGCTCTGAGTTCTAATTCGTGAATGGCACCCTTAATTTCTACATTCCCAGCATCAACCTTCTGAGACCAAATCCCATCTGCAAAATCTTTGGCAGTGAAGTAATGTTTTTGGCCACTGGGATTACTTAAGTGCAAGTTATAGCGGCGACCGGGTTCAAATTGAAACTTTGCTGGGAAAAATTGAAGTTCACCTGCCGCATTTCCTAACGAAACATCGACATCAATGGCAGGCTGCTTCGCCAAATTAGTCGCTGCTATCGCCCCTTCGGAGCTACCGAAAAGAGCACTGAGGGTTAAGGTAATAATCAGAGCAAAAGTGAGTGCTACTCGACGAAGTTGCAAGTTCATACCCGGTCTCCTCAAGGCTATTAAGTTTGCTAGCTGCATCGTGGCGGCTGGCTTACATCTCAATCATACCGCTATTTTTTTTACCAAAACTGAAATGATTTAACGGTCTTAACTCTGCCAAAGTTATTGGTTTAGACTGCGCAGGAGTTTGTGGATCAATGGCACTACCGATGAGTTGACTATTACGACTCATATTGCTCGTAGGCATCAATAATCTTAGAAACAAGGGGATGGCGCACAATATCTCCTTTTCCCAAATAACAGAAAGCAATTCCTTCTATTTGCGGCAAAATCTTTTGGGCAATGGCTAGCCCTGACGTTTGGCTAGTCGGTAAATCTGTTTGGGTAACATCTCCAGTCACCACCATCCGCGCATCTCGCCCCAGGCGAGTCAGCATCATTTTCATTTGAGCTGGCGTGGTGTTTTGAGCTTCATCTAAAATGACAAATGCTCGATTCAGGGTTCGTCCCCGCATATAGGCTAGTGGGGCAACTTCAATCGTGCCTCGCTCCATCAAGCTAGCAATTCGCTCTGACTCTATGAGTTCATAAAGGGCATCGTACAAGGGGCGCAAATATGGATTAACCTTTTGCTGCAAATCACCTGGTAAAAATCCTAGCTTCTCTCCTGCTTCTATGGCTGGACGGGTTAAAATCAGGCGCTCATATTCATTGGATAGTAAAGCCTGCACGGCTAATACTGCGGCTAAATAGGTTTTGCCTGTTCCCGCAGGTCCAATGCCAAATGTTAAAGAGCATTTGCGGATAGATTGGATATACTGGCGCTGACGAAAGGTTTTAGCGCGAATGAGTTCCCCTCGACGGGTGGTAGCTAAGATATCTTGCTGTAAATCTCGCCATTCCTCCTGGCGCTTGGTATTCACTGCTTGACGGGCAGCCATGATGTCTACAGGTGAAATCGATTGTCCCGATTGCCAAGCATCTTCTAATAGATAGATCAGTTGCTGGCATAATTGTGTTTGCTTATCCGTCCCCGATAATAGCAATTCCTGCCCACGCAACACGACCTGGGCCCCTGTTTGCTGAGCAAACAATTTCAAATTGGTTTGCTGTTCCCCTGCTAGGGCAATTGCACTTTCTGGACTGGGTAACTGAATAGTCAGTCCCATCATGATTGGATTGAGTATAAAAAGGATAGTCTAACGAGGAACATGCCCTCGTGCAGCGTCAAAGGGATGAGCAAGTAGACTGTCTATCACGAATGACAGCCTCAGCATATTCAACGACGCCGTTTTTGAGGAGGTGTTTTCGGTTGGTGGGCAGGTTTATCAACCCCATTCTCGTCGAAAATCTCTACATATACGGATTGATTGACCGCTTTGCCAGCCATTTCTAAAACAGTGCGAATGGCTTGTATGGTCCGACCGCCTCGGCCAAAAACGCGACCTTTATCTGTACCTGAAAAGGCGAGACGAATCCAAACTTTACCACTGGCGTTTGCTTCACAATCTACGCTTAATGTATCAGAACCTTCAAGGAACGGTTCTACAAGAAAGCGAACAAGAACTGGATAATCAGTTTGAGTGGTAGAGGTTGGGGGCATAAGCTCAGAACAAAAACATTAGGCTTTGGTCTTTGCAGGTTCAAGGAGGCTAGCTTTTTCTAAAATGCGCCGGACGGTGTCTGTCGGCTGGGCACCTTCCTTCAGACGCTTGGTGATCGCATCTACGTGGAGACGGGTTTCATCCGTAATGGGATTGTAGAATCCCAACTCTTCCAAAGGACGACCATCTCTGCGATCGCGGCTATTCATTGCTACGATTCGATAACTGACAGCTCGCTTCTTGCCATATCGCTTGAGTCTGAGTTTGATCATAGAGGTCGAAAATACTCCTGCTTAGGATGTCGTAGTCATTACATTAGGCCCACAAAATAGGCTGAGGCCACTTGACTCAGGTCCTTCATCATACCATCTTCAAGAGAAATCTGAGAACGTAGTTTGAGCAGTTAAAGAGCTTGATTGAGAGCAGCCTTCTCTACCGATTTTAACTTGATTAATTGCCTCAAGGTTTTGATCGGAAATAATTCAACGACTTGTTGATACGGTACAACCGTGCCATCTGGACTCATGACGTAGTGAATGCCATTCTCATACACACTATCTACCACGACACCAGCTCGATAGGCCAATGGATACCACCGCTTGAATCTCCGATCAATTAGCACCAGTTGATTTTGAGTATTGACCTGATAGGCCATACCCACATAACCCGTGGTGTCATAAAAGATTTGATGAATATGCTGATCTAATGCAATTTCATCAGGAATCTGGGGGCGATAGTACGCTTTGATCTCTTCTTCGACCCTTAGTTCTTGTAAACGAGCATGTAAGCCCTGTTTATTCCCTGAAAAGTAAGCCTCTCGAGCAGGTTCATCCTGCAAGAATGTCAGAATAATCGAGACTGGAACCCCCTCAATCGTCAGAGAGGGGCCCAGGATTACAGCAGTCAGGATCGTAACTGCAGTTAGTCCTGCTCCTAAGGTCAGTAGGGTTGAACGGATAGGTCTATTTGCCATCCCCCTAGTCTAACGATTCAGACTTAAGTTGTCGGTAGGTCAAACAATGAGTTGTTTAGTGTCCTATTGGCCATGCCTGTTTGCAGCGTAGAACTCTGGTATTTGAGCCGACCCTTGAAAACAGGATTATTGGTAGTTAACAATCCGGGCAAAACCATCGCCAGCAAGACTAGCACCACCCACCAGAGCACCATCAATCTCTGGTTGGGCCATGATTTCATCTACGTTTTCAGGTTTAACAGAACCGCCATACTGAATGGTGACGTTGGTATTGGTTAACTGAGAACGGATCAAGCCAATCACACGATTAGCTTCACTGCTTGCACAGGTGTCGCCGGTACCAATAGCCCAAATCGGCTCGTAGGCAATGATTAAATTGTTTTGGTCCACGCCCACTAAACCTTTCGCCAGCTGTTGAGAAATGATGGCTTCAGTCTCATTGGCATCCCGCTGAGCCTTGGACTCGCCAACACATAGAATGGGGGTTAATCGATAGTTCTGGGCTGCCTGCAGTCGCTGGTTAACGGTGGCATCGGTTTCGCCGAAATACTGGCGGCGCTCACTGTGGCCGATTACGACAAATCGCACCCCAGTTTCTAACAGCATGGGACCGGAAATTTCGCCAGTATAGGCACCCGTATCTTCCCAGTGCATATTTTGTGCCCCTACCTGTACCCGACTGCCATGCAGGTTCTTGGAGAGTGCTGTCAAGGTGGTAAAGGGCGCACAGAGAATCACATCTCGATCTTCTGGAGTATTTTCTAGCAGGGGTAGGAAGGCTTGCAAAAACTCCAGCGCTTCTGCCTGGGTTTTATGCATTTTCCAGTTACCTGCGATCGCAATTTTTCGCACAGTTTTATTATCTAAATATTTTGAATAAAGTTAATGCACTATTAAGTGTAAGGGGTCAGGTGACGCATTACTAGGACTGAAGTCTCTAGCTGTTGCCAATCTCCTGCACAGACAAGGGGCTGACCCTATTGTCTAGGCAATGTAGCTCAAGATGGGTCCAGGAATTTGTAGGGTTAACGTCCTTCAGGATTAGCAATAGAAATCCCTACTCTTAGCCGTCTATCAAAGCCCTATTCTGCTGAGTCATAGCATTCTACGCAGTTAATGAGCACGATTGATCTGCAACAGACAATACCCACTACGCTGTTGTGCAACTGTCATCAATATTGTGGCTTTGCTATCTTTCCACCGACCTTACCTGATGGTCAAATTCGCTTTCGCCAAAAACAATCACCAAGTTGTATCGTTTCTTACCGAATAGCATAACCAAATTCGCTACTGTGCTTTACATGACTGTAACCTAGGCTACATATTCATGCGGCTCGAGCAACTGCAAGCATTTTTATCGGTGGCCCAAACAGGGAGTTTCCAACAAGCGGCTAAAAAATGTGGTGTCACTCAATCAACTGTGAGTCGACAAATTCAAGGCCTAGAGTCTGAGCTGGGACTGCCCCTTTTGCATCGAGGTACGCAAAGCAAGCTCACCTTAGCAGGCGATCACCTTTTACCCCATGTCCGCAAAATTCTGACCGAGTGGCAAGATGCAACTCAAGAGATCCATGATCTACGGGCTGGGAAGCAGCCTGAGCTGTGTGTTGCGGCGATTCATTCTGTCTGTGCCCATTATTTACCACCTGTCCTCCAAAAATTTTGTCAGCTTTATCCAGAAGTGCAATTGCGGGTTACCTCTTTGGGAAGCGATCGCTCTTTGAAAGTTCTCCAAGATGGCCTAGTAGATTTAGCGATCGTGATGAATAATTCCCTGCTCACCAGTCAGCCAGAAAATGTAGTTGACTGGCTGTATAACGAGCCGATTCAAGTGTTGATGGCTGCTGAACATCCTTTATCTAAACATTCAGTCGTTCCTTGGCCAGAATTAGCTCAATTTCCTCAAGTCATGTTCAAAGATGGTTACGGAATGCAGCGATTAGTCCAGGAGCAATTCAAAAACCAAGGGTTAGAGCTGAAAGCTGTCTTAGAACTCAATACCCTTGATGCCTTTCGAGGCGTGATCCGCCAAGGAGAAATGATTTCTCTGCTGCCTCGGGGAGCCTTGGTCGATTCCCTTAAAGATTCCTCATTGGCAATTCGCGATTTAGCTGCACCTGAAGCCAAGGATAATCTCCCTCAACTGAATCTAACGCGTGAGGTGGTCATGATCACTACTCAAGATCGATTGTTGATTCCCCCTATTGCCAATTTTCGGCGTTTAGTTCATGATTCATTCATCTCTAATGTCCCGTAGCGCCTACATAATTAGCACAAAGATGATGTCTAATTCTGAGCAGCATCAAGGACAACATCGATGGCAGCATTGGCGAATTAGACGGCTATGAGTCAGATTTTTCGAGAATTTTTGAAAAAAGTAGGTAGTGGTAGACATACCAGCCAAGATCTAAGCCGAAGAGAAGCTCAAACAGCTTTGGAGTTGATGTTGCAGCAAGCAGCAACACCGGCTCAGATTGGGGCTTTCCTAATCGCCCACCGCATTAAGCGACCGACTGGTATCGAACTGGCAGGCTTTTTGGATGCCTACGAGAACTTAGGACCGGTATTACCCGCTCTCCCGGATCAGCGGCGGGTGGTGATATTTAGTGTGCCGTACGATGGGCGATCGCGGACTGCGCCCGTGTTGCCGATTACAGCCTTGATTCTCGCTGCCTCTGGACATTCAGTGCTCCTCCACGGGGGCGATCGCATGCCCACAAAATACGGGGTACCACTCACTGATCTCTGGCAGGGATTGGCAGTGGATTGGACCCAGCGGTCGTTGCCTCAAATACATCAAGTTTTGTCTGACTGTGGATTGGGGTTTGTCTATCTACCAGACCAATTTCCTCTGGCCCAAGGATTAGTAGACTTTAGAGATCAAGTCGGGAAGCGGCCGCCCTTAGCTACAACTGAATTGCTCTGGCATCCCTACGTGGGAGACCATTACCTGATTTCCGGGTTTGTGCATCCCCCCACGGAAAATATGATGCGAGAGGCATTGGCTTTGAGAGAAACTCACCATTTCACGACGGTGAAAGGTCTAGAAGGAAGTTGTGATTTGCCGCGCGATCGCAAAGCCATTATTGGTGTCAATGCTCCTGGAGCAACCCCCAACTGGCAACGGCTGATTTTGTCTGCCCGCGAGTATGATTTGGGGGGTACTGAAGTTCCCTTTCACTCCACAGAAGTCTTAATTGAGCAAATGCAAGCCGTTCTAGCGGGTCAAACCTGCGAATTAATGCCCGCCGTCTTATGGAATGCGGGCTTTTATCTCTGGCATGTGGGGGAGTGTCCCAGTTTAGACATCGGCATTCAGACAGCGGAGAACTTACTGATCAACGGCACTGCTCAGCAAAAACTGCAACAAGTTCAAAAAATTCTATCTGCTCTCTAAATCAAGCCCTCAAATGGTCACAAAGATGACCTGACTCTAGTCTTGTCCCTTTGCATCCCAATTGATAGAGAGGAATCAGCCTATTTCCCGAAGCCAACCTTGCCCTGCTAGTTTTGTCACCGCCCTTGTCCTGGCGGGAGGCAACAGCTCTCGTATGGGCACAGATAAAGCATTACTGTGTTGGCAAGGGGTGCCATTATTAGAGCGGGTTTGTCGGGCAGCCCTCCAGGGTTGTTCGACCGTGAATGTGCTCACCCCTTGGCCGGAGCGGTATCAGCATTTTTTACCGGCAGGTTGTCAAAGTCTGGTTGAAACTAAGCCTGGACAAGGACCCTTAGTCGCTTTAGAACAAGGATTGGGGCAGATTTCGACAACTTGGTTACTCTTATTAGCCTGCGACTTGCCGGTTCTTAATCCAATAATTCTGCAAAAATGGATTAACAGATTGCCTGGACATGACGTTAAGGCAGTTGTCCCCTACAATGCGGGTCGGTGGGAACCACTTTGTGGGTTCTATCATCGTCGCAGCCATCCTTTGTTGCAATCTTTCATCGCTCAAGGGGGAAGATCTTGTCAGCATTGGCTATCTACGTTCACGCCTCAAAAGCTTGCTTTAGATACCAGTGCAAAAGCAATGTTGTGGAACTGCAATTCTCCTGAAGATTTGAAGTCACCTAAGGTATAAATTAATGTCTACTTCTCCGAATAACCCTGCCCAAGATACTGTCTTTTTTGAATTTGAAGACGAGTTTGTGCAGGATTTACGATGTATTCCCATGGTGGTTCGTTTCAAGCTTGACACCTGTGGAATCAAGTTAAAGCTAGACCAATGGCATCAGTTTAGCGAAGATGAGCGCGAGCAATTTGTCTTCCAACCCTGCTCCTCGACAGACGAAATTGAGGATTATCGCGAGTTCCTCCAAGATTTGATTTTTATGTACACCGAATCAGAGGTAGCTGAGATTCCCGTCGATGACAATCCGCCGTGGCTTAACACAGAAGTGATCCCATCAGACCTAATCGAAAAAGCCAAGGCTTGTGATGTGACGATCAGTCTCCAACAGTGGCAGAATTTGAGTCCACTCCAACGATTTGCGCTGATTAAGCTCAGTCAGCCCAGTCACGAGAGCAAGAACTTTCTACCCGCCCTCAAAGAATTTCAACTACTGTAATCATCAGCAACCAGCACAACTGCTTCAATGGGGCGATCTCGCAACAACCGTTTGGGAATCCCCCCAGGATGAGTCGCATAAATCGCACTACCATTGGTGTAAACGACGCCACCCTCTGCATCAACATCGTAGGAAATCACCCCTTCTCCGATAACTTGCACTTCTCCATCAGGACGTTGACAGATGAGTTGCCAAGAGCGAGGTACAAGAGCCGGGGAATCTTGATCGCCAAATCGACGATTTTTTTCCGCTTCTGCGCTGGAATCGATCCTATTGCCCCAGATCAGGAGATCCTGTTTGGCTTGCACTTGGGGTTGCCCTGATTTCACTAAGGGATCGCCTGTATACGATTGCGTAAACACGTTCAACCATTCATAAACGGCTTTCAGTAATCGGAATGGGACCAAGACAATATCCTGGAGGGCTGTCAAGATTTGCCAGCGACGTTGCCGCGTCTGATAGGGACGGCGAATGTAGTATAACGATCCATCGGCAGCCATTTTCGGGGCCAGCAGATCGAACTTAGGGTGCTCGGCAATCGTGTCCATTGCACCTGACTGAACATCTAGCTTTTCAATAGTGAATGGACTTTGCTCCAGTAATAGTCCTTCTTGATTACGGGCAATCCCAGCCGATTGGAAGACGAGGGCCTTCATTGATCCCTGAATCCAGCGGGGAGCCAGATCAATGGAATCGCCTGCGGTAATTTCTCTAGGTCTGGCTCCATCCATAGACATGACAGCAATGTTGGCTGAACCATCTTGATGCATGACGGTACAAGCAAATTCCGGTTGCTGGGGATGAACGTTTAAATGTTGAACCGCAAAGTCAGAATGGTGAAAGAGACGCTGCTCTTTTGCTTGAGAGGTATCTAGTGTAAACACACCCGTCACGTTGCCCACTGCCAAGGTATAGAGTAATTGTCCCGAACGTCCCGGACTAACAGAACGGATGGCGACGGGCAGTTTTGCTTCCCCCGTCGTTTGCATTTGCTGAAGAAAGGCCTGCGGGATCATACCCGCCATCGGATTTTTATCTTTCCAGGCGTTGCGCCGCTGGCTTTTGAGCGTTCGTTCCTGCACGTCTTGCCCAAATTGACTATCAAGGGTGCGGACCGAAGACTCACCTAGCTTGAGATGGAGTTTTCCACCTGCGAGATATGCAAAATTGAAGCTCATGGGCAATGTTGTTAAAGGGGTATGTCATTAAAGAATCCAGATATTCACGATAGCAATTTTAGAGGGGACTGTTGAGCTTGAGATGCCTTTGCCACCTTCCTCGGTCTTAGACAAAGATGAAATGCTCCTGCTAAATTTTGAAAAACCAGTTTTGTCGGTACATTACCGTTCCCCAGCTACTGAATAGGGTAGAAAATGACACCTCAATGCTAGTTGTTTGATGGCCTGATTTACGTTAGTGGTTTATTTACGTAGTTGACGCTTTAGCGCGCTAGCAAAGGCTTCAGCTTCCTGCTTCTGCCCAGGCTTTCCTTGAACAGTGATCTTGTTGCCCCCGGCAGTGGAAATGATGACGACGGGAGCACTCCTAAGCTGCATTAGACCAGCACCCATTAGCAGTGCCCCCATGATGTAAGCCGGAGTCGTTTGCAAGCAAAGTACAACGATGCCTAACACCAAGCAAAATAGGCCAACAGCGACCCCAGACTTGATGTTGTAGCTTACAGAAATAATATGTTCTACAGGAATGTCTTGCTTGCCTTTGCGGGAAGGATAGGTCACTTTTCTATCTGTGACGATGCCGAATCCATTCCGAACAATCGTTTGCTCATGAAGGTTATAAACCATTGTTGCTCCCTGATTGATGAAGTGCGAATAACATCATTTGGAGATTTTGTTTGCTGTGAAGTTCTATTCTTATTTTTCTCTAGAGAATGTCAAGCTAAATCTGCCGCCAATTGTAGGGTTTTCTCATCCGCTTTTGCCAAAGAATTAAGGTTTATTGATGATTATTGACCTTTATGGTTAGTAAAGATGATTGAATTGACCTGTAATTCTTTTCAGGGAGAGAATACTTGTTCAAGCCATCACAACCTACCCAGTGAAATCTGAGCTCAAATCAGCAACACTTCGCAAAACAAATCCAAGAATTTATAAGACAAGTTAAAGAATATCCCCATAATCTGGGGATCAGTACTAGGATGCGAACAACGTCAATTGTTCTGTCGATGAAGGGTAGCCTGCTCTATTTTTAGACTTCTTTTGTTTGAGCCTGCTCTCCTAGACCTCTGTAGTACTTGAGCTCCGTTTGATTTTGTCTTTAACGCCTCACACTCGTTTCGTTTTGGTTTCGCTTTCATTTCAACCTACCACTGCTATTTAGTCTGCTTCCAGACCTAATGTTGAAATTTGTGAGCATTTATCATGCCTGTGAGCCGTTTGATTGCTAACCTTTTTCGAAAACTTGCTTCTCAGTGCCACCTTTCTCTGGAGAAAGGTGAATTCTCTCCAATTTTTTAGTCACTCTTGAAGACCATTATTCACACCAGCAAGGAGTATTCATGACTGTAGCCGATAAAAATTTGGCTGAAGCTAACGCCAGCAATGCCTCAGAAGCTAAAACCCAGCTCAAGGTTGGTATTCCCAAGGAAGTCTTTCCAGGAGAACGCCGGGTGGCGGCGACCCCAGACACAGCCAAGACCCTCCAAAAAATGGGGTTTGAGGTTGTGATTGAATCTGGGGCTGGGGCAGATGCCACTTTCTCCAATCAGGTTTATGAACAAGCGGGCTGTCAAATCGTATCGGATGCTGCTCAGCTCTGGCAAACCGCCGATATTATCCTCAAGGTGCGGGCCCCGCAAATGCATCCCACCCTTGATCGTCACGAAGTTGAGCTGCTGGATGAAGGCAAAACCCTGATTAGCTTCATCTGGCCTGCTCAAAATGAGGACTTGCTCAAGCAGCTAGCCGAGCGCAAAGCTAATGTCTTGGCTATGGATGCGATCCCCCGGATTAGTCGAGCGCAGAAGATGGATGCCCTTAGCTCCATGGCTAATATTGCCGGCTATCGAGCAGTTGTAGAATCGGCAAATAACTTTGGCCGTTTTTTCACCGGACAAATTACGGCGGCCGGTAAAGTTCCACCCGCCAAAGTTTTGGTCATTGGGGCTGGAGTAGCGGGCTTGGCTGCGATTGGTGCAGCCCGAAGCTTAGGCGCTGTGGTTCGTGCCTTTGATACTCGGCCTGTGGTCAAAGAACAGGTCCAAAGCATGGGGGCTGAGTTCCTAGAGCTGGAATTTGAAGAAGACGGCACCGGGTCTGGCGGTTATGCCAAGACCATGAGTCCCGAGTTCATTGCGGCGGAAATGGCTCTATTTGCTGAGCAGGCCCAAGATGTGGATATTATTATTACCACAGCGTTGATTCCGGGCAAAAAAGCCCCCTTGCTCATCACCAAAGATATGGCGGAAAGCATGAAGGAAGGCTCTGTCGTTGTGGACATGGCAGCAGAACAGGGGGGCAATTGCGAAGTCACTCGCCCCAACGAAGTCTATCAACACCACGGTGTCACGATTGTCGGTCTAACGGATCTGCCCAGCCGCATGGCGAATCAGTCCAGCCAACTCTATGGCAATAACCTTTGTCATCTGCTCAAGGATATGGGCGGTGCTGAAGAGTACAAGATTGACTTTGAAGATGAAGTCGTGCGCGGGGCAACAGTTCTCCAGGAAGGCAAAATCACCTGGCCTCCGCCTCAAGCTAGTCAGCCTTCTCCCAAGCCTGCGGCAGAAGCAAAGCAGCCTGCCATGCTTGTGACCTCGGAAGTCAAAGAAAAATCTGTCATCAGCCAATGGTTGCCTTTGATCGCGGTGGGTGCAGCTCTGTTTGGGCTGGGGATCGCTGCTCCTCCTTCATTTTTGACCCATTTCACAGTATTTGTCTTAGCCTGCTTTGTCGGATGGCAAGTGATTTGGAATGTGGCTCCAGCCTTGCATACCCCACTCATGAGTGTGACCAATGCCATTAGTGGCATCATCATTCTGGGGGGCATGTTGCAAATTTCGGGACCTGTGAGTTCACCGACGACGATCCTGGGTGCGATCGCAATTCTAGTCGGCACCATCAACATTGCTGGTGGCTTCCTCGTTTCCCAACGCATGCTGCAAATGTTCCGCAAGTAATTTTTCGCCCTCACATCGGGGCATCAACACCCTGCCGTCCTCAACTGGATAGGATTGCAAGGGCTCATTTGCTTCCAGATTTCTTAGGAGTCAACTATGACCAATAGCCTTGTCACCGTGGCTTACATCGCGGCAAGTGCATTATTCATTCTCAGTTTGGCGGGCCTGTCGAATCAGGAAACCGCCCGTAAAGGCAATGTCTACGGCATCTTAGGCATGGTAATTGCCCTAGGAGCAACTGCCCTGGGTGCTGAAGTCACCAGCTACACCACCTTGTTGGCAGTAATTGTTCCAGGTGCGATCATTGGGGCCATTGTTGCTTCTCGTGTGGCTATGACCTCTATGCCTGAGTTGGTAGCGATCTTGCATAGTTTTGTCGGATTGGCGGCTGTGCTGGTCGGGATTGCCAACTACCTCCAACCGGAGTCGGGTTTAACGGGTGCCGAAGAAACGATTCACGGTATCGAAATTTATTTAGGCGTGTTCATTGGTGCAGTTACCTTCACCGGATCGATTGTGGCCTTTGCTAAACTCCGAGCCATTATCGGTAGCAAGCCGTTGATGTTGCCTGCTCGGCACCTTTTGAATATCGGTATGCTAGTGGGCTCCGTTGTTCTAGGTGTGCAGTTCATGAATGCAACAGGTAGCAGTGGCTTGCAACCGTTGCTGATCATGACTGCGATCGCAAGTTTATTAGGCATCCATCTGGTTGCTGCCATTGGTGGAGCCGACATGCCCGTGGTTATTTCCATGCTTAACAGCTATTCCGGTTGGGCCGCCGCCGCCGCCGGATTTATGCTGGGCAACGACCTCTTGATTATTACGGGTGCTTTAGTTGGGAGTAGCGGTGCCATTCTCAGTTACATCATGTGCAAGGCCATGAATCGCGGCTTCTTTAGTGTGATTTTGGGTGGTTTTGGCACAGCACCAAAAGGCGGTGGTTCAAAGTCTGCCGCTGGCCCTGTTGGCGAAGCGACCTCGACGACTGTTGAAGAAACCGTAGAATTACTGCGGGATGCTAAGAACGTGATCATTGCCCCAGGCTATGGCATGGCAGTGGCTCAGGCTCAACATCCTGTAGCTCAAATTACTAAGATTTTGCGCGATCGCGGTACTAATGTTCGGTTTGGCATCCATCCCGTCGCGGGCCGTTTACCCGGACATATGAATGTTCTCCTAGCTGAGGCCAATGTGCCCTACGACATTGTCTTAGAAATGGATGAAATCAACGAGGACTTTGCAGAGACGGATCTCGTCCTCGTGATCGGGGCCAACGATACTGTCAATCCCAGTGCCCTTGATGATCCCGACAGTCCCATCGCTGGGATGCCAGTCCTGGAAGTCTGGCACGCTGAGAACGTGGTGGTCATGAAGCGGGGTATGTCCAGTGGTTATGCGGGCGTCGATAACCCCTTATTTTACAAAGACAATACCGAAATGTTGTTTGGGGATGCCCGGCAAAATGTTGATGCTATTCTGGGCCAGCTAGCTACTGTGAGTTCCAAAACAGCGGTTGCGGCTCGTTAGCTTCAACTCAAACATTAGTTTAGAGCAGGGAATCTCTGATATAAAACGAGGTTTCCTGCTTTTTTTTACAGGTCTGGTTCAATACTCTACGGCAGGCTAAAATTCATTGCAGATGAACTTTCTCATGGGGATTACCGTCTAGACTGTTAACATTACTCCTCTGAATCTCTCTCCAGTTCTATGTCATACAGTGCATCCCAAGATGCTTGGGCATCTGTTAAGGTCTCTGGTCAACGCGGTTTTCTTGCTTCTAGACTGATGCAAGCTGGCCTCGTGGCGAGTGTGTGGTTAGGTTTTTCTCAGCCTGTATACAGCCAATCTTTGCGTCAAAAAGTGACGTTTGCCAATTCTGATATCAATGCTTTTTGGGATAAAGCTTTTCAGCAGATGGGCCGCAAATGGCATAGCCCTAAATCCTACACTTATTATCGAGCGGTTAGAACAGCCTGCGGGATTTCGGGTCCGTTTAACGCCCTGTACTGCCCTCGGGATCACGGTATTTATTTCAATATTCCGTTTTTGGTGCGGGCCAATAACCGTTGGGGAGATTTTGCTGCGATTACGATCATGGCCCATGAATATGGCCATGCTGTGCAGCGACAACTTGGTCTGAGCCGCTTGAATCGCTATCTGGTGCAAGAAGAGCTACAAGCAGACTGTTTTGCTGGAGTCTACGCCCAATATGCCAATCAAAAGGGATTACTCGATGCCGAGGATGCCCAAGAAGGATACCGTCAGTCCTATGCGAGTGGTCTCAATCGCTTTGATCCCAATACCCACGGAACTCGGAATCAGAGGGCTCAAGCCTTTCGATTAGGCTATGGCAATGGTTTCAAAAGCTGTTTGAAATTTACAGTGTTAAAATCTCGGCATCAGTAATTCTCGCCGATTCATTTTTTCTTTTAATTTAATCTTGTGTCTCAACCTGATGCTCTTGCCGATCTGTTAGCAGCCGTTTCAACGGGTGACGTTAGTCCAGAACAAGCCTTGCAACAATTGAAATACTTTGCTTACGAGCCCGTTGGCGATTTTGCCAAGATCGATCATCATCGGACGTTGCGAACAGGCTTCCCAGAAGCGATTTGGGGACCGGGAAAAACACCTGAGCAAATCATCGATATTATCCAATCGATGCAAGGGCGCACCGATCGGGTAATGGCTACCCGCATTGAACCGGAGGTGTTTGCTCATTTGCAAAAAGCCTTGCCGACGCTGCACTACTACGAGAAAGCTAGAATCTGTACGACAGCTCCACCCCCCGCATCCCCTCAATACGTCGGCCAGATTGGTATCGTGTCAGCCGGAACGGCAGATCAGGGCGTCGCCGAAGAAGCAGCCGTTGCCGCGTCTTTGTGGGGATTTGCAGTTACTCGATTTTGGGATGTAGGGGTGGCTGGGATTCATCGCTTGTTGAGTTGTCGAGATGCGATCGCAGCCGCTGATGTCCTGATTGTAGTGGCAGGCATGGAAGGGGCTTTAGCGAGCGTTGTGGCAGGTCTCGTAGATTCACCTGTGATTGCGGTACCGACCAGTATTGGCTACGGGGCTAGTTTCCATGGCTTAGCTCCCCTATTAACCATGCTCAATTCCTGCGCCCCTGGGATTGGGGTGGTCAATATTGACAATGGATTTGGGGCAGCAATGTTAGCAGGCCAAATCTTAAGGACGGCTGCCAAAGTTCAGCATTCTGACTCAACCTAGTCCCTTAGTTACCACGGATATTCGCTTGGGTTTGATGAGCTGGCTGGCAGCATGGCTTCAGACAGAATAGGTGGAGGAAGATGAGGAAGATAAGAAAGCGTTTAAATCTTCTAGTGTTGGTGCCCTAGCGGCTGCAAGATCGGGTGGCTCATCCGTGATCTGAGACGGCGAGTTAACGGTCATTTGGGGATTCTTGTTGAAGATTCGCAGTTGTCCAGCCACGTAGGCATAACTACGCTTGGGAGCGTCCTCGGTACTGAAGTATCGGTGGTGAAGCAGATTGATCAAGGCTTTCCCCTCAAGAGAGTCTGTATGGGGAATATACAAATTGAAAGGTTGTTTGACGGACCCAATTTCGATCCGGGCGCTGGTGGTCGTAATGGGACGGAGCGATCGCAACTCCGTAAACACCACGGCTTGTTCTTGGCGTTGGGCTTTGGCCACAATCGCCTCAAAATCCAATCGAGAGTTGAGCAAATTTGGGTTTTGAGTTCTGAACTGACGAAAATCATCAATAATCCGAGCCCGGAGGTTCCACCAAACCCCTAAAGCTGCGTAGTTATGAACGTCTGCCCCATTGGCGGTCATTTGATCCCAAATGCCCAGATTCGCCTGCTGAGCGACCCGTTCAGCCTGTCGATAGCGCTGATGATACTCAGGAAACACCGCATTGCCATATTTATTAAAGTAAGGGCTGTATCCCTCTTGAATCATTATTTTTTGGTAGTCCACCCCCTGCTTGTGGATGAGAATGAGCGGACGGCCGTAGTTATCCTGATAGCGACGCTGACAAATATCGACTGGATCTGTGCCTGGATATTCCACCGTAGCGATATCCTCAGGTTGAAAAAACTGTTGTGCCCGTTCTTTGGCCCGCTGGCCCCAGGGCGTGATCCGTTTATTGCTGCCTGAATTGGATTCTTCTGTTTCTAGACTGAGGATTCGCAGCGATTTCTCTTGGGTCAGAAAAGGAAACCTGACCCGAATGGTATCGCCATCAACTACGTGGACCACAGTGACGTCTATCGTGGTTCCCAGATACATGACTTGAACGCTCAATCTGTACGTCAGTCATAGCAGATATTGAGAATTTATACTTAGCTTTCGAGCAGATTACTCACGAATATTTACGTTTGTCATGTCTCCAGGCTTGACTGGATGCCTTGCTTTGTTTGCTCAATCAGATAATCGACCACGGCCTGAGGGTTACCCTCGGATTGATAGATTTGTTGTTGCCGTTGAGCACTATTGCCTTGGGTGAGAATCCGTTCGACCTGCTGGCTAACCCAAGACCAATCATGATGCTCTACCAGCACGGGGCGAATGCTGTGGAGTAGCGCCTGTACTGATTCAGCCGCAGGCACGGAGTGGAGAGTGTCGAAATTAATTAAATTGCCTTGGGTCCCGTAGCGGGCCGCTTGCCACATACCAGCTTTGAGCAAGGCTGAGTGAACTTGAGGATAAGGCTTATGGTCTTGGGCCTCTTGGCAACAGGTTTGGGCGAGGGCCCGGACAATCCCTGCCAGCATGACGGCTTCATCTACCGTGCCACAGATATCTGCGACTCGGAACTCGACTGTAGGAAACTTTTCGGATAGACGAATATCCCAGTAAATTTTAGTAGGGTCGTCGGTGATATCTGTATCAATTAAATGCTGGATGAGTTGTCGGTAACTGTTGTAGTCTCGAAAGTGCGGCGGGGGACCAGCCGTGGGTAATCGACACCATAGCTCCATGCGATAGCTGTGATAGCCTGTCTCTTGTCCCAACCAGAAAGGCGAATTAGCTGTGAGAGCTAGTAGAGTGGGGAGCCACTGTCGCGACCGATTGACCACCTCAACGGCTATGTCGCGATTAGCAATGCCTACATGCACATGACAACCGAAAATAACCAGTTCTCGAATGACTTGTTGTAGGGTGTCATTCAACCGATGGTAACGATCTTTAGGAGTAATATTCTGATTTTGCCATCGCGAGAAGGGATGGGTGCCAGCGGCGGCGATTTCCAGGCCATGCTGCTGTGCTGCCACCATTGCCGACCGTCTGGCTTGCACCAATTCGCGCCGCACATCATCTAAGGTATGGCAAATACCAGTGGCAATCTCAACCTGACAACGGTGCATCTCGTAGAGTAAATCTTGGGGCTGGTTGTCGTTTTGGTTAGCCGTGACAAGTTTGCCAGACTTGCTTGCCAATTCTCGGGTATGGGGATTAATAATTTGGTATTCTTCTTCCACACCAATGGTAAAGGAGTCTCCATCCGCCATAGGTTGATCCCTACTCCGACATCTCTTTGCTTATGATAACGATCAGCCATCCCAAAAGCTCAACCGAAGTAGTGCATCTTAAACGCGGAGTGCGTTAACTGCATGGGTAGACCAATGAGTACGGAAATGAAAAATCCTAATACAGGAGAAACATATCCAAAGGACTGTGCAACTCAACTACTTAACATCAGGGCCTAAGTTTGAGATTGTCTCCGTCTTTGCTACTTTTCTCTGATTTAGATCAATAACACTAGCCGTTTTCATTCCACTTTGGACATACACCACCAGTAAGCGATCGCCACTCAACGCCTGCAAATTCAAAAGCTGACTGATGTCAGTCAAGACTTCAACATACTGCTTGCCAAAGGCATCTGAAATCCCAATGGTTCGTCGATCTTTGGCATCTAGATACTTGTCTTCATTGGTATCCTGCTTCAACACCTGATAGACAAATCGAGCTGTTTTCTTGATCTTCTTGGCGTTTTGCTCAGATGCTTGACTGCTGAGCGGATACTGCTTGGCTTCAAGAATGGTGTATTGATTCGTGTCGAACAGACGGTGAGACTTCAGAGAACCGGAATCAAGAAAGACAAGGTTGTGAATGCCACCCCTCCCGCGTGAATAGGAAGCAGAAACGGAAGAACGAGATTTGCCCCATTCTCCTTGAATGATATTCGCCACTAGATAAGGCGTACCAGGAATGGATTCAAAGGACTGTAAGGTTTTGTCTGGCTTTTGATCTGTTGTTTGGGCTTTACCGTCAGAGGACGTTTGAACTCCCGGAACTCGACTACAGGCCCAGAGTAATCCTGTACTCATGACCACGAATAAGGCTGATGACCAACCTTTCGTTATCACAGATGGCTTTATCATGCCGAAAAGATCTCTTAATTAATTTGCCTTTAAGATCACTATGCCCAGTATTTTAAGCATCATCTCACTGACCTTACCCCGAACTCAGGTTAGTAGAATCCTTAATCTTCATTTTGCTCAAACAAATGGGAAGGCTTAAGGATGGACTAACGCTCGATGGGTGATCGCACTAGGGCGCTCTTCAGCCTAAAAAAATCCTTGAGGAGTGACTCCTCAAGGATCGTTGTTGTTATCTAATGACTCTGAGTCTTACCTGAAGGAGAGAGAATCCTTTAGCAATCTTCAGTCATTTTGGGTTCACCACTTGAAACCAACGTGACTAGAATTAAGCAGATTCAGAGTCTTGACTAGCATCTAAAGCGGGCTGAATGGTTTCACCATTGCCAGAAAGGTTCACTTTCACCACTTTATGTTGTTCAGCTTCGACTTTGGGCAGAGTCAGAGTGAGAATGCCCTGCTCAAAAGAGGCTTCAACTTGAGTGTTTTGAATGGCAACTGGCAGTCTAGTGGCTCGACGGAAGTGACCATAGTTGATATCCGAGTAAAGCCGCCGAGTCCCTTCTGCCAATTGGTCAGCATGGCGTTGACCCGAAATAGAGAGGGATTCCCGAGTAACTTGGACATCCAAATCATCTGCTTTGACACCGGGCAAAAAGGCTTTGAAAACTAAAGTATTACCTTCGTCCCACAATTCAATTGCAGGGGTCCAGGTGGCGTGAGTAGCAGAACTATTGGGGTCTACCATGCCTTCAAAAAGACGATCAAGTTGGTGACGGATGGCATCTGCTTCTTCGATTGGGTTCCAGTAACGAATCATCATTAGTTTGTACCTCGTATTGGCTGTTATCAGTGAAGCGGTAACAACCGCTCTGTTTGTTCGTTACATCTAATATGCAATACCCAACCCCTAATCGAAAAGCTTGAAAACCCTACTAGGCATGGCGAAAAAACCCAACATCATAATCCTTTCATATTTGCTTACTCATCCAGACCTTGCCTACTGTCTCTGTGTACCGGGTCGAATCTATTCTGTAGAGTGAGGCTGATTGAGTCGGGCTGATTGCAGTCAGCAAAGACCTTTCAGTATAGAGATTTAAATTAAACGCAAAAAAGAGTGAGCAAGCAAAGCTTACCCACTGACATCACACAAAAGATCTTTTTAAGAAGTTGCCCCTATTGGCTGGTTATGATTACTTGTTAGAGGGGTTGCGAGTGGTATCGCTCGAAATAAAGCCAAAGAAGAAAAGGCTGATTACGAAGAAAATCCAGGCGTAGGTAACAAATTTGAGGATTGCCATAAGAACCTATTTTATCGGTAGAGTAGACAGCAATTAAAAATTAACTTTTATTATCATATCGGACTTTTGTCGACTTATCGAGCCAAAGCTTGTTGAATATAAGATCGAACTTGTGGCCAAAGTTGCTTCCATAGTTTGCCGACGATATTTTCAAGCCAAGCTGTCAGCCGATCTAACCCTGCTAATATCCGCTCTAAGGGATGCTTTTCGTAGCCCACCATGACGGCATCGACCTCAATTTCGATGGATCCATCTGCGGTATAGGTTGGTTGCAGTTCATCAACATTAGACACTAATCGGGAGGCGCTAGTCGCTGATGAAGGCTGCGCGGGTGCAGAGTTTTGACGGGTTTGAGTCATCTGGATTCCTGCTCCGTAAGCATTGCTCCAGGTCAGGGGGTGGACGGGTTGTTGCTCAGAGGCGGATGGTGAGCCGAGTACTGGCGCTTTTAGACTCGGTGTGGCAGACAATCCCAATAAAGCCGCCATCGCAGATCGCAACGTATTGGGCACCCAAGTTGCAGCATAACGGACTGGGTTAGGGGGAGGCTGACCGCCCAGACTGGCATCTTGACTAAGAATACTGAAGCTGGGCTGGAGCTGGGCCCGCTGTTGTTGCCAATGTTGCACGACATATTCGGAAATATCGGTGGCGGTAGGTCCCATCACTTGCCAAGAGGTGGTTTCCCAAGATGCGATCGCACCATCCAACATTTCCATGGCGTCTTGGGTGAGTTTGGGTGTGAGTTGGTTGAAGGTGGCCGTCAACCCTTGTGGTAAAGCTAAAGGCAAAACATCAGATGATTCGTTGCCAGGTAATGCCAAAGCTTCCTGGAAGAGATTCACTTTGGCGGCCATAGGTCCGGTTTGTACCCAAGCCATCGCTTTGCGAAAGACTTTAACGGGGGGGAGCATTTGCGATCGCATTCTCGGCATTGGTAACTGCCGCCGATTAGAGGTTGCAAGATGTTGCAAGTCTCGATCCAGACGTTGTTGCCGCCGATAGTTGGCCATCTCCCATGCCATTAGTTTATGTAGTTCGCGCTCTTGGGTATGGGTTAAAACATCTAGCGACTCATTATTAGGCGTAACCAGCAAAACAGTTGTCGTCTGCAAGTCACAGGCAATCCCCTGAATCTTCAGGTCTGGCTCTGATGTAATTCCTAACCAACGAGTAGCTTGATTATGGAGTGGGTTTCGTTCTGCCCAGCGTTGCAACCATTTTTGATATCGGACTCTAATCGTCGGGCGTTGGTGGGATAAGCCTTCGATCTGCACCGTAAATTGGGGTTCGGAAACCTCATCGCTATCGCCTGTTTCGGTATCTGGGTCTACTGCTGACTCCAGGGTTTCAATCTGAATGGCCCCTAAAACATTACGGATAGGACCATCGGCAGAACTAGCAAGGCTGTCTTGGCTCGGATCAACGACAGCTTTTAATAGACGTTGACCTTGGACATCGCCTTGGCGCAGAGCCACTTGGGTAAAGCGGGTGACCTGAAACAGCAGATAAATGGGATACAACCCCATTTGCATGCCCCACATGCTAGTGACTTTGGCCTGTCGCAGGTTACGCTGCCACTGCTCTGTCAGCTCTCGCGACTGTTGCAGAATCAGATTAAATAATCGGCTCTGGTAACGGCGTTCCGCTGTCATGGTCAATGAAGTCCTATCCTTCTGTTGCCGAGACCCGATATGGAGGGTCTTGACCACTTATTGTACGCTCCAATGCTCTGACATAAAGCACTGGACTTTGGGTGATTAAGCACTTTAGAAGACTATTGTGCTCAACGCTTTACGGCATCAAAGGTTTATTGAAGATACAACTATTGCAGGCTGAAAGGCTGAGTAAGATTGCTTCGTACCAAGAGTCCGCACTCAGTTTCTGGAGAATGGGAGGGGAGATCGCATTTGCTAGGCCAGATTTTCAATTTGGTGCAGCAGGCTGTCAAGTTCTGAACTAACAACATTCCAAATAACCTCAAAATCAAGCTGATCGTACTCATGAACGATCACGTCCCGCATTCCTGCCATTTCTCGCCACGGCAGGTGAGGATGCTTTGTGCGGAAAGCGGGAGAAATGCGTTTGGTGGCTTCGCCAATAATGGTGATTTGGTAAAGAATAGCGGAAATTTTTTCGTCGTCAGCTTCTAACTCAGGGCGACCAACGTCGTCAACGTACCGCAGAATGCGACGAGTAGCATTTTCGATATCAATCAGCGATTCCTGATCACGCGACATAGATGGTTTGAGCCGATTCAAGGATGTTTTGTTTACGAAGCCAGTTATCGCTGCGCTCTATGGCGCTTTTAACAATTAAATCAACTTTGCGTCCAAATAAGATTTGGAATTCGTCACGCAGTTGAAGGGTTTCTGTTAGACTGCGTTTGGCTTCTGGCGCAAATGTCACCAAAATATCGATATCACTATCAGGCCGAAAATCGTCACGGAGGACGGAGCCAAAGAGGGCTAGCTCTTTAATATGCCAACGTTGACAGGCAATTTGAATGTCGGCTAAGGGCAGGTCTACGTTACGGAACTCCATAGGCTTTAAGGATTGATGGTCTCAAATGGATTTAGTGTATCAGTGCGATCTCACGCTGGCTCTGCTGAAATGTTCCCAGAACGCTTCAAGTTTTAAGCAAAAAACACTGCTTACACAAAAATCTAGACACTCTCACTCACCCGAAGAAAACCGTTCCATCTTAGTCACCTATTCCGGCAGAAACGTTTCCGGGTAAAGTTTGTGGAAAAGTAGAATAAGCTTGTTGAATATTGTGACGTTAGCTTCGAGCAGGGGTGCTAGATTAGTGCAGAAGTTAATTTCAGCACTAATCTAGCACTCGTACCCTGCAAAAATATTGCCAGTTTAAAGCAGTGTTTCTTAGTGCATCTCGAACCAACACTAACTCTTCTTGAAGATTGCGACTAAATCTAAAACTAAACCTGGCAACACAGCTTCTCCCGATAAAGATGCTGGGAATTGCAGCACTTCTACGGCGCCATTGCCCCGATAGATTTCGACCTGCTGTGTCTGAGGAATAATCAACCAGCCTAACCGACAGCCATTATCCACATACTCTTGCATTTTCTGACGAAGCGTCTCTAAGTTATCGGACTCAGAGGCTAACTCTAAAACAAAGTCAGGGCAAATTGGCGCAAACCGTTGGCGTTGGTCTGGGGTGAGCGCGTTCCATCGCTCATTGCTGATCCAGGCTGTATCGGGCGCGCGGGTTGCGCCATTGGGGAGCTGAAACCCTGTAGATGAATCAAAGACCTTGCCCAATTGTGTACGGCGGTTCCAGATGACAATATCGGTCGTAACTTCCGCGTTATGACGACCGCCTTCGCTTCCGGTCGGTGGCATTACTATGAGTTCTCCTGCAGCAGTTCGTTCCAAACGCAATTCAGGATTAGACTTTGCCAAGTCCCAAAACTGGTCGTTGGTGACGGTAAAGCTGGGGGGCAGATAAACGGGAGGGGCGCTAACCATTGCCTGATTCTCGATGGGCTGATTCTAGTCTAGCGGCTGAATATGCGATCGCACTCTGGCTTTGGTAAACAGGAGAGGCAATCATCAACCAAATTAGGGTTCAGTTTTTCTGATGGGCAAAAGTCGCACCTTAGCCCGTTTGAGATTGATTGTAGCTAATGCCCCCATGTCGGTAAAAACAATGTGGTCGTGGGCTAAAGCCCATGCAAGGATAGTGAGATCGGATGCATGGGCATCGCCAATATTTGACCAATGCATAGCTTCAATGCCTGCTGTTTGTAGGGTTGCAACCCACAGCGGCGAAAGATTCATATCGATGACTATCTTCATGCAGTTTGCAGGGAGATTTCAATTTCTTCAGATCTCCAGGCGGCATAGGCTAGGGCTTCATAAATATCGGCTAGCTCTAGGTACGGGTAGGCTTCTAGGATATTTTCTGGGGTATGTCCGGCTGCCATTAGGCCAATGATGGTGCCCACGGTGACGCGAAGACCGCGAAGGAAAGGTTTGCCTCCCATTACTTCGGGGTTAAAGGTAATACGGGTGAGGTTTTGCATGGTGGGTTTGATTGGGGTGTAAGAGTCAGGGGTGATCACACCTCGGCCACCTGGAATTTGTTCAGAATTGATCAAATGTAACTCGGAAGTCTGAACTACCTGCTTAATGGCTGAATACAGGGCATAACCATGGTCAGCAGGCAGCGTCTTGGTTTGTCCACCAACTGAATTATTGAGTTGCAGTAAAGTTCCTCCTAGGAGAGGCTTAAATTGGTCCAAATTCTAAATTTCAAGGCATGGCTATGGCTCATTCCCAACATCTCCTCAAAATCCCCACCCAAGGTAAATCCTTCCACAACATCACTCGTCAAGTGCAATCTGTCGTTGCCGACTCAGGAATGACAATGGGGCTTTGCACCCTGTTTTTGCGCCACACCTCGGCAAGCCTAGTCATTCAAGAGAATGCCGATCCCGATGTGCTACGGGATTTAGAGACTTTTTTGGAGCGGATTGTCCCAGAAGGCCCTCACTACCGTCACAGTACCGAAGGCCCCGATGATATGCCTGCTCATATTCGCACTGCTTTGACCCATACCTCAGAACATATCCCCATTAGTCAAGGGCGGTTAGCGACGGGAATTTGGCAAGGCATTTACGTTTGGGAACATCGCCAGCGGGGGTCCAACCGGGAAGTGATGGTACATCTATCAGGCGCATAAGCACTGGCCGCCATCAAAAATGAGAACAAGGCACATGACGGGGCCAGATAAATTCCGTCTAACGGATAATAGAGCCAACAAACTTCTAAATATTTCTTTACAATACAAGCGTTGCTCTATTTTTTCGTAATCATGTCCCTGTTTTCATTTTCTGGCCAACGGCCCACTAGTCTAGGACTCAAGCAGAATAAACTCACTCCTTGTCCCGATACCCCCAATTGCGTTTGCAGCCAAGATCCTGATCCAGGGCATCAGATTGAACCGTTGGCATTTGACAGCTCCCCTAAAGAAGCTTTTGAGCAGCTTAAAAGCATCCTGGCTGACATGGGCAATGCGGAAATTATTGACGAAACTCGTAATTATATTTATGCCGAATTTACTAGCAGCCTTTTAGGATTTGTTGATGATGTAGAATTTTATCTAGATAAACGGGCGAAGGTGATTCAAGTCCGTTCGGCTTCGCGCTTGGGCAAATCGGATTTAGGGGCGAATCAGTCTCGGGTTAATTCAATTCGCAAGAAATTGAAGGCTTAAAAACATGATGCGATGGCCGTTAGCCTCCTGCCAAAGGAGGAACTCGCTACCCTAGCCGCCATCGCAGCGCAACTTTTGCTAGCCAGAAAAAGCATCGGGAAACGCTTGCCAGACTTGTTGAATCAGGTGACGTAGGGCTTGGTGGGCCTTGCGATCGCGTTCGGATACCACCCCTGGCTCTTCTTGTTCCTGAGGTTTGTCTGTATGCATTTGCATCAAAAAGGGCAAAACTTCATCATCTAGAGCCGGTCGAAAAAATTGTGAAGGCCAGACCAAGTCTGCACAATTTTGGAGGCGATAGGCACACAGCCCCTGAGTGGTGTCAGATAATTCCTCCGAACTCTGGGTTGTCAACTGCAAAAAGAGCGGGCGCACCCAGGTTCGCTGGCGACTAACAACGGTCTGAATCACTTCGGCATACAGAAAACTGCCTTGATGTTCTAAACAAACAATTTCACGGGGAGTTGTGTCAGTACTAGAACGGTCAATCATGAAGTAGTCAGTGAGTTGCGATCGCACAGATATCTTCTGCTAGTCTAGCTCCGGGATTGACCTCTCGACTAGGGGGAATACCGCCTGGGAACCCACTATGAGACAGTAGAACTCAGATCCCCTCCTACGAGAACCACGATGACTTCTAGTATTCTTGCCGCATTTGTATATGGTCTTTTTACGCTTTTGGGCGGCATCATGGGTTTTGTCAAGAGTCGCAGTCAAATTTCTTTGATTTCCGGCTGCTTTGCGGGCATGTTGCTATTATCCGGAGCGCTGGCCGCTCTAAGAGGCAATGCCTGGGGGTTAACCATGGCGATGATTGTCACTGCCTTCTTAGTGATCGTCTTTATCGGACGTTGGTTTAAAACTCGTAAAGTTATGCCTGCTGGTTTGATGGTGGGGTTCGGAGCTATTGCTTTTGTAGTGATGGTGATAGGCCAATAATATCTCCTTGACCTTATATCTAGGTATAAGGTTTATGATGCATTCTAGTGTCAGACCTCAAGTCGCATGAATCGTATCGGTGATGTTGCTCGCAGATTAAGTCTCAATCCCCAAACCCTCTACTTTTACGAGCGGATTGGACTCATTCCTGCACCGGCCAGAAATGAGTCAGGATATCGCATCTTTAGTGACCAAGATATTGCTCGTTTATCTCTCATTGAACGAGCTAAAACGTTGGGGTTGACCTTGGACGAAATCAAAGAAATCTTGCTGTTGCAGGCAGGAGAAACGCTGACTTGTAGCGAGATTCATCAACGGTTACTCAAGAAACTTGAGCAGATTGAAGTCAAAATCTCTCAGTTGCAGGGGTTAAAGGCAGAGCTGCTGCCCTTAGTCCACAGATGTGAAGATAGCCTGAATCAACAACAGATACATACAGATTGCGGTGTTTTTAAGTCAAGGGAAGTCGCCACTTTGAGCAATACCTGAATCCTGAAAGCACAACCTGGCATTCTACTCTCGCAGTGATTAACCCTCCGCCCTCCTTCAGATTATGAAGACTCATCATGCTCCAATCCCCCCTCCCGTTCAGGCAGGGGGACAACTTAATGCCTTCGAACGTTACTTAACGCTGTGGGTGGCCTTATGCATCGGCATCGGCATTGTCATCGGCCGTCTCTTTCCGAATGTGGCCGTGGCCCTGGATGCTGCGAGTCTTCACCAGGTTTCTATTCCCATTGCCATCTGTCTATTTTTCATGATGTATCCCATCATGGTCAAAATAGACTTCAGCCAAGCCCGTCGAGCTGCCCGTACACCCAAACCCGTGTTGTTAACCCTGATTGTGAATTGGCTGATCAAACCCTTCACCATGGTGGCATTTGCTCAGTTCTTCCTCGGAGAGCTATTTCAACCTTGGTTGCAAGCCACAGAAGTGATTCGAGGGGGGAAAGTCCTATTGGCGAATTCCTATATTGCCGGAGCAATTCTATTGGGGATTGCCCCTTGTACGGCGATGGTCTTGATGTGGGGGTATCTTTCCTACAGTAACCAGGGCCACACCCTAGTTATGGTTGCCGTCAACTCTTTGGCGATGCTGTTTCTATATGCCCCTTTAGGACGTTGGCTACTAGCCGCTAATGATCTCATCGTGCCCTGGCAGACAATTGTTTTATCGGTTTCAATTTATGTGGGGTTGCCCTTAGCGGCTGGGGTCAGTTCTCGCTATTGGATTTTGAAACATCGCGGGCGCCAGTGGTTTGAGCAAACCTTCCTAAAATGGTTGAGCCCAGTTGCCGTTATTGCCCTTCTAGTCACCCTGGTGTTGTTATTCGCCTTAAAAGGGGAGCTTATTGTCCAAAATCCGCTGCACATTGTCCTGATTGCAGTGCCACTCTTTTTGCAAACCAACTTTATTTTCTTCATTACTTACGTCGCTGCTCAGAAGCTAGGATTGACCTATGAGGATGCCGCTCCTGCGGCTCTGATTGGAGCCAGTAATCACTTCGAAGTTGCCATTGCCACGGCTGTGACTTTGTTCGGCCTTAATTCAGGGGCAGCCTTGGCGACGGTGGTTGGGGTGCTGATCGAAGTTCCCTTGATGCTGATGCTCGTAAAATTCTGTCAGCGAACTGCCAATTGGTTTCCCAGAGAACCTAGTAAAGCCACACTTCGGGATCCTCGTTGTTCTCGCCCCTTGGCGTAGCTCAGTCCTCATACAGGTAGGAAAGATGAAACGGATTATGTTTGTTTGCAAACACAACTCTCGTCGCTCTCATATGGCTGAAGGGTTTGCCGAGTTTATGGGAGCAGGGAATATCGAGGTTGCTAGTGCGGGCTTAGAAGCCAGCCAAGTTGATCCCCTGACGGTTCAAGTCATGCAGGAAGTTGGGATTGATATTAGCACTCACACCTCCAATGCCCTGGATGAGTTTGATCCTCAACACTTTGATGCCGTCATTTCTCTGTGTGGCTGTGGCGTCAATCTACCAGCAGAATGGGTGACTCGTCCGTTATTTGCGGATTGGCACTTAGATGATCCGGCTGGGCAGCCTATCGAGATGTTTCGTTTGATCCGAGGTCAAGTTGAGACGCGTGTGCAGGACTTGGTGCAAAGTTTAACCCCTGAAATCAATGTAGGCTGATGAAAGCGACTTTTTCGAAGCCTTAGTTTTCCTGCGCCCTGGCAACAGAGCCCCTATATTTATGTCATGCCGACCTCTACAGCTAAAACGGGCATGCTGAGAGCATAGCAAAGCGGAGCCACCCTTTAACCATGTCTGTCTCTACTACCACTGTTATGCAACGATATGCTGAGGGCCACCGTTCTTTTGTAGGCATTGATCTAGAAGCTAGCAACCTAGGCCTGCAAGATTTAACCCATGCCTCTTTTGCCAAAGCCAATCTCAGTCACGCGATTCTACATGGGGCTACGTTAATTGGCGCCTCATTTTCTCAAGCTAATTTGCAAGCCTCTGGGATCATTGCCGGAGATCTCAAAGGAGCTAACTGCAGAGATGCCAATCTGAGCGATGCCCTACTGACTAATGCTGATTTTTCGGGAGCTGATTTGAGGGGAGCGAACCTGCAGCGAGCTGTGCTTGCTGGTTCCATTTTGCGCGGTGCAAACTTACGAGAGGCCGACTTGCGAGGGGCCGACTTACGAGAGGCTGATCTCACTAGCGCTGATTTATCAGGGGCTAAGGTCAAACTTCAAGCCTTGGAGGAGGCCATCTTATCAGACACTATTTTCCCTAACGGCAGTATTGTCAGTCAGGAAAAAATATGAGCTGCACAAAATTTAGCTCAGTTGCTTCTGTCAGCAAGAGAATCCAGCACTATCGAAATTTCTAAATAGGAAGGACCTAAACAGACTGCAGACTTCAACGTAGGAAGCTATCGAACAACCACAACATCACAAACATCACGCAGCTTAAGATGGCTTGGGGGAGCACTGGATCCGTTTGCAAACCAGTTTGCAGCAACGCCGACCCCACCAATGCACCCAGTGCTAAAGCGCCTAAGGTCAACAAAAAAGCCCGTCCTAACTTTTGCTCTTTGCGATTGAGCCAATACAGGCTAAACCCAACCCCTAAGGCGAGGAGGAACGCTAGCGTATCCACAGATTGGGAGAATAGGGCAAATCCGGCCAAGGCAGTGTAGCAAGCACCGACAATAGTCACTTCTTGCAGATCGGGCTGATCGAGTGATTGCTGTAGCCAGTTTGGAGAAGGACTGATTTGCGGCATACTCAGCCTGGGTGGCTTTTTCTCGGCCAATCGCTCTGCGAACCGAATGCCTTCGGGAACTTTAATTTTTCCCTCTTGTCGTTTGCGCAGCCGATCCATCAGCACAGAGTCATAGGCTGCCTCTACCGTTTGCCGAGACTTTTCATCCTCTGGATGCAGTTGGATGATGCGATCGCGGGCAGTTTGGATATCTTCGAAAGAAGCATTTTCCGCAACTTCCAGGATTTCGTAAGGATTTTGCTCGCTCATGCGTTTTTCTTCCATTGCCCTAACAACTTAAGCCGACTCACATTCTGGATGACATGGGGGCGATTCATTGAGCCCTCTTTGAGAACCTCATGATCAAGATTCACACTTACACACTAATATGCATAATTTACTCTTGCACATAACTTTCAGATTCTTTTCTAACTCCAGAGGTAAAAGTTTTGAATCTAGTGTTAAAACTTAACATTTTTATTAGAAAGGTGCTTCATCAACGTTAGTTTGAGATTGTAAAAAATCTAGAAATTCTAGCAGTTCCTGATCGGTCAGATGCTGCCGCGATCGCTTGTCATAGGTCTGCTGTAAATACCGCCGTCCTTGCGTACTCGTCCATCCTAACCGTTTCAATTCCACATCTGTTTGGGCAATAATTTCTGACAAATCAATAGGGGACTTCAAAGCTGACAAATCTGCCGCTTTAGCCTCAGCACCCTTACGTTTTTGGGTCGTGGATTGGGTCTTCCCTCGACGATTACCATTTGTCGATCGCCGCTGGGGAACTGCTTCCTCCTCAAACTCGGGTACGGGCATCTCAGGCATCTGCAAGCTGGGGTCAAGCCCCTCCCAATCAGCGGCCGAATTGAGAGCTCGCTGGGCAATATCTTGGAGATCTGCTGATGAGGCCGGTTGGAGCCGAGCCTGATCTGGGTTGCCCATCAAATGGGCCTGAGCTTCGAAGGAGGTGGGTTCTAGTCCCAAAACTACTAGGGCGCGCGAGCGCGCGTGGTCTTCCGCCGCCTCAACCGTAGCAGCAGCGGCTAGTCCTGTCGCCAGGATTGTTCCTCCCACCTGAATCAGGGCACGAACAACGTAATGATCTGGCTCTGCTTTCAGTAATTCAGAGGTCAGACTCCCGGTAGGGTAATGAGCCCGGAATTGCGAGTACACGAACTGCCTCCCAGCAATCATGTGGATTGAATGAACTAAACGTCAGGCACTAGGCTAGAAACCAAAAAGCAATCTTTGACCCTGACTGAGTAACCATCCCTGCTGAACTGCATTTGCTTCAGAGTGTGTCTTGAGCTACGACTAAAACTCTAGATTTTACTTAGACTCTAATCTTAGGTGATTCTCTGGCAATCGATCACTGCATGCCTCCCTTGCAATTGATGGTGCGTCTGTCTGCTCTCAATCTAGGTTATGAGCCACAAGACTGGCTCAAAAGTTGAGAAGTGTTTGGGTAAGGATAGTTTTTGATCAGGGTATTCTAAACCATAAAGAATTTAAATTCGATCAACATTCAACAAAATGCTAATGCAATCCCGCTTACCCGAAGTAACAAAACCGATTAGAAGTCAGTTCGAGCGACAAGTACAAGCCATTCAAAAAGATGTTTTACGGATGGGAACGTTGGTCGAGCAATCTTGTCGGTTTGCCCACACGGCTTTATTCAAACGCGACTTATCCGTGGTAGACACTCTGACTCGTCAGGATAAAGAAATCGATCGGCTGTATAAACAAATCGAAGTGCAATGCCTACAGTTAATTGCATTGCAGTCTCCAGTTGCGAATGATTTGAGATTGATCGGTACTTTGATGCAGCTCATTCGCGATTTAGAACGGATCGGGGATTACGCTGAAGATATTGGTGAAGTGGCTGTGAAGCTTTTCCCTTATCCAGTCGCCCCATATATGCCTGAGATCGAGCGGATGTCAGAACTGTGTCAAGGCATGTTAGCCCTGAGTTTGTCGGCTCTTATCCAGTTAGACGCAGAGGCGGGGTTACAGGTCAAAGTCGAAGATGATGCTGTTGACGATTGCTATGATCGCTTATATAACGTGTTGGCGACCCAATCTGCACCTGACACGACAGAACCCTTGCTGTTAGCGATGTTACTGATTCGGTCCTTGGAACGCATGGCGGACCATGCCACCAATATTGGCCAAAGAGTCGCGTTTGTGGTCACGGGACAACGCTAAAGTTTCAGGCATAGCCTCCTATAAATCGCCTCATTATTCAGACTCAATGACGCTAAAATCGTTTGACAGTTGTGCCCCTGTGAGGAACGATAAAGCATACAATGCTCATAGGGTGCTGATAGGTTGTCAAACTCAAACACTCAATGCTCTCACTGTATTTTTGCAGTTCTGCCAACGTCTCAGCCTCACTGCTGTCATAGCCAAAGGTCGGTCGAGGACCATCACAACACTCGACGCTTTGCTCACCAGCAATCTTTGCTCACTTAGGTCTGAATAGATCCTTGCTGAAGTGGCCAAAGAGACGGATGTTATCTGATAGGCATGAAGTGTTGATCGCCTCAGCGGTTTGTTTCAGGCTGAATCTTGACGAGCCATGATTCTAAGGGAACTGATGCCCCGTGCATCATGGCTAGAACATCGAAGCAAGATTGGCACTGATAGAGGACCGAGCCCTAGCCACACCGAAGGACTAAAATTTGCATGGAATTCTCGATTAGCGCGCTGCTGAATAATTTTGCAGATGATAAATTACTCGCCCCAAAAGCCTTAGAGAAAAAGCTAGATTGTCAGGCCTCCGATAGTGTCCACCAACTCCAAATCACCTTAGAGGCGCTAGAAAAAGTGGGCATCCTCAGCAAGGAGCGGGGAAAATATAAACGCTTGCCAGAAGAGGGGGTGGTAGAGGGCAAACTCCGATGTTCGAGTAAGGGGTTCTGCTTTGCCATTCAAGATCAAGATGATACGGAAGATATTTACATCCGAGAAAGCCAGCTCAATACAGCTTGGAATGGCGATCGCGTTTTGGTCAAAGTGACCAAAGAAGGGCGACGGCGGCGCAGCCCAGAGGGTGAAGTTCGATTAATTCTAGAGCGGTCTAATCCTTCCGTCATTGCCCGAGTCAAGAAAACAGAAGCCGGAGAATTTCGGGCTGTCCCCCTCGATGATCGACTCTTGTTCGAACTCGCTCTTTATGCAGAGACAGATGGACCTGATTTAGAAGCGGCGATTGATCAACTGGTCCATGTGGAGATTGTTCGCTATCCCTTAGGACCTCTTTCTCCTCTCGGTCGGGTCACCCAAGTTCTAGGTAGTGATGCCCAATCTGCCGCTGATATTGAATTAGTCTTGTGCAAGTACGACCTACCCCGATCATTCCCGCCAGCGGCTTTGGAAGCAGCAGATGCCCTCCCTCGCAAGTTGCGCAAGACTGATCAAAAGAAGCGCCTAGACCTTCAAGATGTGCCCACGGTGACGATTGGCGATGCCAATCCAGGGCAGTTGGACCATGCTTTTTCTGTGGAAAAACTCAAAGGCAATCAGTGGCGAATAGGTATCCATGTCACTGATTTGGTGCATTACATCGATTTAGACTCTCCGATTGATCGACAGGCTAACCAACGGAGTGCCTCGATGTTTCTGGGCGATACCGTTCTCCCCCTGTTCCCAGAGGCCTGTATTGAACGTGTTGGAGCCCTCACAGCTAGCAGTGATCACTTGGCTATCTCTGTCTTGGTCACCCTCAATAAAGAGGGAAAAATTCAGGAATTCGAACTCCAGCCCTCCGTTATTCATGTGGATCACCACTTAGAGTATGAGCAAGTGCAGGCCATATTGGATGGAGACAACCAAGATAAGAGCCTCTCAGAAACCATCAACCGCCTACACACGACAAGCGAGAAAATTCGTGCAGAGCGATACGAGCGAGGTAGCTTTGATCTTTACTTGGCGGCTCCGCCCCCACAAATTATTGGCGATGAAGGAGATCTTGGTGCAGTTATTTTGTCGACACCCGCACAGGCTCGCAGTATTGTGGCAGATCTGTTAAGCCTTGCCAATAAAGTCGTTATTTCTCATCTGCAAGCGCTAGAAGTGCCTGTGGTTTACCAAATTCAAGCTCCCCCCGAGGCTCAAGATCTACAAGATTTGCTGAAGCTGGCCGATAACATTCAACTCCCGCTGAGCTTGGATCGGGAAGATACGGCTGAACCCCATGATTTTCAGACCTTTAGCCAGACCTTTCAAACGTCTGAAATGTCCCCAGTCTTGTTTGAACTTTTGCTAGCCACCCTGAAGCCCGTGCAATATAGTGCTGTATCCGGTCCCCATTTTGGCTTAGCACTCGTTAACAATTATGGGCATTTCACCTCTCCTCTCAATCGCTATGGAGATTTGCTGAACCAGCGCATTCTCCATGCTGTATTTGCAGAGGGTCGCGATCGCCGCACCTCCCGTGCCAAGGAACGGGTCAACTTGCGCCATAGTTCTTGTCACGGACAAATTGGTTGGAACGTGCTTCCTCCAGAGACACAGCGGGATCTAGAAGCCCTGATCACGGAGGCGATTCCCCATCTGAACGAACAGGCAGAATTAGCCCGGCAAGCCTCCCAAGATCTAACGGGGTTGCAGAAAACGAAGAAGATGCAAACCCATACCGGAGAAGTTTTGCAGGGTATCATCACTGGGATTCAATCCTACGGTTTCTTTGTCCGCATTGAAACCTTAATGGTAGAAGGATTAGTCCATGTCAGTTCTCTCAAAGATGACTGGTATGAATATCGATCTCGTCAACAAACCCTGGTGGGTCGCAAAAATCGGTGTCAGTATCGGCTGGGCGATCGCGTCGATGTTGAAGTCAAAAGCGTAGATTACTACCGCCAGCAAATCGACTTAATTGTAGTCGGTGGTGGCAGCGAAGCCCCAGAGGATGAGGCAACAGAGGCTCCCATCAAACAGAGTGACAAGGATACAACCGGTCATTCAGAAGAAGAGTGAAGCCATAGCCTGACTCAGTATTATTTCTAGTGCTCAATTTTCTAGTGCTCGATCGTCATCATTAAGCGTGATTATGAATGCCTTAGAATTTTTTCAAATGAGTGAAGGCGTATGGCGTTCCCATCGCATCACTCACCACTTATTACTCCGGCGCTCGGAATCCGGCAACACAGAAATAGAGGTCAAGGTGTTAGTCCCTGACGATCCGAAAGTTTTGGAAATTTGTCAATTACATAGCGTTCAGCCAGAGCAAGCTATTGGCGGCTGCTTTGTAAAATGGCACGGAACAATGGCTTGGGATCGTGACGAAGACGACAGTCATCAAGGATCAACGGTGTTTGTCTTAGTCCCCCATGCAGAGGATCGGGACTCCGGCAAACTGCTGCGAGAGCGAGGCTATGCTGAAAGTATTCCCGTCGTTGGTCAATACCAGGTAGACACTCAAAACGGTTTGATTTTAACCACAGAATACGACACAATGCGTTCTCAAGAGCGCTTTTGGTTCGCGAATGCCAACTTACGGCTGCGAACAACAACAGTACAAAGCTTTGGTGGATTTAACACAACCTCGTTTTGCGCAGAGTCAAAGTTGACTCAGGCCTCTCTGCCTGTTCAGGCTACCCTAGCAACGACCCATACTCACGAGCAACCGGATCGGGTTCCGAGCCAGTCTTGGTGGGGATGGTAAAGGCTATTAACTTGAAAGTCCCAGGGAGTCTGCTGCTTGAATATCAGCAAGCGCGGGTTCTGTTGCGTTTTGGCTCAATTCCTGACGATAAATGTTGAGGTCAAACCAAAAGGTAGTCCCCACACCTGCCTCACTGACTAGATTAACCGTGGCGTGATGTTTGTCCAGAATATTCCGAACAATGGAGAGGCCTAGTCCTGTGCCTTCTAAAGTATGGACCCGATTTTCTACCCGGTAAAATCGGTCAAAAATAGCGGCCTGATCATCTGGCTCAATGCCAACACCTGTATCGGCGATCTCTACTCGAATTTGCCTCACATGATCATCCGGTAAGGAGTAGGCACGAATCAGAACTTTACCGCCCTTCGAGGTGAATTTTAGGGCGTTACCGATTAAATTCGTCAAGACTTGCAGCAGCAAATCATAATTTCCCCAAATGGGAGGTAAGTTGGCCGGAATTTCATGACCCAGAACAATTCCCTGGTCGCGAGCGGTGAGCTGATAGGTTCTGAGGGTTTGCTCGACGGGTTGGAGTAAATCCACAGCTTCAAAGCGATATTGCTTGCCAGATTCCAGCCGAGACAGATCTAAAACATCATTCACTAAGCGAGTGAGGCGATCCGTTTCACGATTGGCTGTCTCTAAGAATTCCTGACGATCTTCTGGGCTCAAATCATCCCCGTAGTCATGCAGGGTTTCAATAAAAGATTTGATATTGAAAAGGGGCGTTCTTAATTCGTGGGAAATATTGCTAATAAACTGGCTTTTGGCTTCGTTCAGCTCCACCTCGCGGGTGATGTCCTGAACCGTCATCGCAATGCCTTTAACCTTCTCCCGTTGCTGGTCGAGAACGGTGGTTAGCAAAATCCGCACTGTTCTAGGAGTGGGACCCGCTAGAGTAATCCGAAACTCGCTGCCCTCTTGACCTGCGGCACTTTGGTAGAGCGGACGAGTCAATTCAATTTGGACGGGCTCTGGCAGCTGATTTAAGACATTCTGACTGATCACATCAGTATCCCAGTTAAAGAGTCGCCTCGCCGTGGGATTAGCCAGGATTACAGCTAGGTCCGTATCCAGTAATACAGCTCCATCGGCAATAGTAGAGACGAGAGTCTCTAATTTGGCTTTTTGGGCCGTTAACTCTTCAATGTTCTGCTCTTGATACCGCTCCAATCGTTCAGCCATATCGTTAAAGCTAAAGATCAGTTCGCCTAATTCCCCACCAAAGGGTAGATCAACTCGTTTTTTGAAATTTCCAGATGCAATTGTTTTCACACCAACCACCAACTCCTTAATGGGATTGGTGATAATCAGAGCGTTAAAGACTGCCCCTAAGATCACCATCACCCAAATCGTAATAAAGACGGCAATGGTGACATCTCGGGTCAGGTGAGACGAGGTGACTACCGCAGGGTTGGGATTAATGCCAATCGCTAGCACACCGAGATATTGCTGGTCTTGTAAAAGGGGGACGAAGACATCCGTCACTTCGCCATTAGGCGTCGAATGTTCTCGGACCATCACTGACCCGGAGGTGGGTGAAAAATTCTCAGGCAGTTGCATTAATCGCCTGAGCGTCAGCGAGCTGTTGACCTGAGTTTCGGAATAGGGAATGCCGTAATAGATGCTGCCTTCTTCATCGGCATAAATCATGTAGCGAATGCTGGATGTTCGGCTATAGAATTCCCGTGAGAGTTTGGCTAAATCACCGTAGTTGTGATCAGCGACTAAAGGCGCAACGTTAGCAGACAGCAGTAATCCTAAGTCCCGACCAAATCGATTATCTTGTAAGCGAGCATCTTGCTGAATGCTATTGACTGCCCAAAACGTCAGGGCACTCATGAGCAAGGACACGATCAGGGTCGCTGCCACCATCAGCCGAGTTTGGATATTGGAATCGGCCCACCAACTGACAATAACTTTTCTGAGTCTTTCAAAAAAGAGTTGAATCAAAACAAAACCTAAATGGACTTAGACGCTGAAAACACAATCTCTGGCGAGTGAATAAGTGAGTGACAAATCCATGCCTTCAGGCTTTAGGATCATTCCTATATTTTGGCATGTTCTCAACCCTCGAACTTAATACACCACTGTAGGCCCTGTGACCTCAGCAACCTCTATCATCGGTGCAGCAAGCTTTTTAATTGATAATCATGGATAGGCAATCCCATGCGTGAGCGGTGTAAAGATAGACCGATGATCTTGCTCTGTTAAGGGTGATTACAGGGTAACATCGAACATAGAATGAAATTCCCTGCTCATCGCCAACAGCTTTATCATTTGCTTCGGCAGCCGTCTGCACCGGATTTGGCGGCGGCAGCTCTATACATTGCCCAGGAAGAATATCCCACTTTAGAGATAGATGCCTATCTCAATGCCTTGGATACGATGGCTTTTGAAGTTGAGGAGCGCTTACCCGCTAACCCTTACCCTTTGCAGGTTTTGCAAGCTATCAATCATTACCTATACGAGGATCTAGGTTTTGTCGGCAATACCCAGTGCTATTATGACCCCCGCAATAGTTTCCTCAATGATGTCATTGATCGTCGGCGCGGGATTCCGATTAGCTTGTCGCTGGTTTACATGGAGATCGCCCGCCGACTGGCGTTTCCCATGGTGGGGATCAATTTTCCGGGCCATCTGCTGATTCGTCCGGATCGCGAAGATATGAGCTTCTATGTAGATCCCTTTTGCAAAGGTGAGCTGTTGTTTGCACAAGATTGTCGCGATCGCATCACCCAAGTTTTTGGCCATCCCCTAGACCTCAGACCTGAATTCTTTCAGGTATTGAGTCCTCGACAATTTCTAGTGCGGATGCTCACCAATCTCAAACAGATTTATTTAAATGACAACCAGCTAGAAAAATGCCTAGACATCTGTGAGCAGATTTTGCTCGTCGATCCGACGTGTTATAGCGAGCTGCGAGATCGAGGTATCTTGTACTATCATGTAGGCCGTTGGTCAGAAGCCCAACAAGATTTACAAGACTATTTAGCGCAAGCCCCTGCTGCCAAACACATCTCTTTAGTGCGGAAACTACTCGACCAAATGAATGGATCTTTTTAACATAGCAAAGAGTATTTTACAATAGGTATTGTTTCTTAAACTTATGAATCGGTTCCCCCTTATTTGGCCGTCAACGATTCACTTAACCTACGATATCCTCTGATGCAACACGTCTGTCCTACCTCCACCGAACTGGTTTTTGCCGGTTTTCATGCCCTTGCTGACCCCCTTCGTACCCATGTTCTAGAGCTGTTACGCTACCGAGAACTTTGTGTGGGGGAGTTATGTGAGTCTCTAGATATCAATCAGTCCAAACTGTCCTTCCACCTCAAAGTGCTCAAAGATGCTGAATTGGTCCATACCCGCCATGAAGGCCGCTGGATCTATTACAGCCTTAACTTGGCTCAGTTTGTCGTCTTAGAACAGTATTTAGCAGAATACCGTCGTAATTCAGAAATCATGCCGCCTCGCATCTACGTCTCTCCTAATCCGTCTTAGCAACTCAACCTTCCTCATGACAGTAGGTAAGTGAGCAGTAGTGAGCATGTCGAGACTTGTGGATTGCTTTATTCAGGAATTGAGAGCTGCTTTAGGCAATAGCGGCAACTCTGGGCAAAGACACCGTTACCGTCGTACCGCTGGTAGGGGTGGATTGAATCATCAGTGCGCCGCCATGGGTTTCAACAATGCGCTTAGTAATTGCTAGCCCTAAGCCGTTGCCTGAAGATTTGGTCGTAAAGAAAGGTTGGGTGAGTTGGGGGAGTACGTCGTCTGGAATAGGCTCTCCCCCGTTGTTGATCTGAATCAGGACGTAATCTTGAAGTGGGGTGCCGTGGATTTCCCAGGTAATGCCTGCTCCCGTCGTCACTGCTTCACAAGCATTGCTGATTAAGTTGATCACAACTTGTTTGAGTTTATCGATATCTGCTTCAACCCAAGCACTATCTGATGCAGGTATCAGGGTGATTTGGCGATCTTCAGCACTGGGCATAGCCTCTAAGGTAGGGAGTAGATCGGAGCAAAAGCGATTGAGTTCTACGACTGTCGTCTCTAACTGCTGCTGTTTGGCATACAGTAAAATCTCGTTGAGTAGGCGCTGTAAACGCTCCGATTCGTCTAAGGCTAGCTGCAAGCGTCGTTGGGCCCGCTCTGGTAGGTCCATGCGCTGAAATGAACTTAGTCCCATGAGAACTGTGGTTAAGGGATTGCGAACTTCGTGTACAATCATGGCTGCCAGTTCTCCAATTTCAGCCAGGCGTTCTCGATCTTTTTCGGCCTGTTGGCGCTCGGTGATATCGCGGGCCAAGGCTAGCAAGAACTGCTCTTGGCCAGATTCGAATACGCCTAAGCGAACTTCGACGGGAAATCGGCTGCCATCCCGACGCTGATGGGCCCCAATAATAGTTAAGGATTCTTTGGCAACCAATCGTTGCCATAACTCTGCAAACTCGTGATCAGAGAGGTTCTTTTGAATATCAGAAACAGTCAGTTGTAATAGTTCTGACCGGGAATAATCGAGATTAAGGCAAGCTTGCTGATTGACATCCACAAACTGTCCCTGAGCGTTGACGACATAAATGGCATCTACGGCCTGTTCGACTAGGGTGCGAAAGCGCTCTTCACTGGCTTCTAGGGCAATTTCTGCAGCTTTGCGCTCGGTGATATCACTGATAACAGAAAGAATACAGTCTTGGTTGTTGACAACAATTTGTTCAGAGGAGTAGAGCACCGTTTTCTCGTGACCGTTGCGATCGCAGAGTCGATACTCGTAGTTGCGAATCAGCCCATCCTTAAGAATGGCCTGGATCATTTGCATCCGATCCGCAGGGTCTGCCCATAGATCGAGTTCCAGGCTGCTATGACCCACCACCTCTGCCGCCGTGAGACTAAACAGCTCTAGAAAGCTGTTGTTGACTTCAATGAACCGACCATTTGCCAAGGTGCTCATGGTAATGGGGTTGGGGCTAGCCCGAAACGCTTTGGAGAATTTTTCTTCTGACAAGCGCAGATCGGCTTCTGCCTGCTGCCGCTGAGCGATCGCATTCCGAATTTGATGAAACATGTGATCAAAGGTCTTGATCACATCACCCAGTTCATCATTGCGAGGGTTGCCTAAAGAATCAAAGGCTGGGGGCGATCCTTGCGGATCCTCCACTAGAAATGTTCCTGCTTTTAGCAAGTCTTTGCGCAACTGCAAAATGGGCGCAATCACCAAGGACTGCAAAACAATCATCGTTGCTAGGGAAACAAATACAGAGATAAGCACCACTAGACCGATAATCCGGCCAATGAATTGATACAGTTCTTGCTGCACAGTACCGGTATCGTGGCGAATAATCAGCACATATTTGCCCCGCAGCGGCTGCATGGCCCATACGGCATCGTATCGTTGTTGTGATCGATTTAAAAAGGTTTTTTCTGGCTGTCGGGCCACTTGGGAAAAGGTTAGCTCAGGCTGTTCTCCGAACTGTCCTATCTGTTCTCCCGTGACTCGATACAGTGCCCCTCCCGTTACCACAGGGTTCTTTTGGATCACCTGGAGTTGTTTTAACAACCCTGCATCGGTGATGATGTCCGCTTCATTGGCGAGTACCCCCGTGGCTTTGGCCGCAGAAATGTCGGTGAGCCGTTGTAGCAGTTCTCCTTCTCGTCTGTAAACTGAAGGGATTAGAATAATTGCCTCAATGAGGACAATACTCAGAAATATCCACAACTCAATCCGTCGAGATAGACGCGCTTGAAAAAGTTGGGTCAGGGTTTGAAACCTAAAGGGCACTACAATATTCCGTTGCTACTAATCCCCATTATCCCTGGAGCAGGGAATGGTTTAATGAATATCGTTCGAACAGTAGTTTGCCAGAATGGGGAGCATATACGCTCAAGCAGATGGCATGAAATTGAGAGACACGCCGTTCATGCAGTATCTTTTGCCCGTAGGCTTTGGACCATCATTAAAGACATGGCCTAAATGCCCACCACATCGATGACAATGAACTTCGGTTCGGGGTAGGACAAGAGCAAAATCTGTCGAGGTATCTACGGCATCTTCGATTGGGGCATAAAAACTGGGCCAACCTGTACCGCTGTCGAACTTTGCTTCTGATGTGAACAGGGGCAAATCACAGGCAGCACAGTTGTAGAGACCTTTGCCATATTCATGATCTAAAGGACTGCTACGAGGACGTTCCGTTCCTTTTTCTCGCAGAACGTGGAATTCTTGAGGCGTTAGGGTCTGACGCCACTCTTCTTCGGTTTTAGTGACTTCAAATACTTCGGCGGCCACTGCTTTGCCAGATAACCATTTGGGTAAAAGGCTCAAAAATCCTGTTGTTCCCATCAGTGCTGTTCCTACCTTCAATAAGGCTCTTCTTTTCATGATTTGATGTCTGAATTAATTTGTTCCAGCCAGTCTCAAAACAACGACTCGACCCATAGTTCAGGATAAACGAAATTTTAAAATCACTGTTGAATAATAGATTTTAGGCAATACACGGCTTCTAAGCAGTTTGCTAGAGGTACATACCAATGTGTAGGGTACAATTTGCCAGTATTTCCTTTAAGACCCAGTTCGATAGTGGCACCCGCTGGTCAGGTTTATATATACCAATCAAGGACGCTCCTCGTAAGTCTCCTTCTCCATCAGCACTTATTACGGGAACTGAAGTGCATTGTCGTCACTGTGGCAGACATTTAAGATATGTGTTCGACGACGGATTAGTTCCACGGCTTAAAATAAGGGTAATTCGTGAATAGCATTTAGTTATGGTTAGATCGGCTTTTGCGGGAGTGGGTTCGGCTTCGCTCACCCAGCATCGGTTGAGGTGTGGAACTAGGCCGCTTCCTGAGCGGAGTCGAAGGAAATGAGATAGAGGGAGTCCATAGTGAGTGAGTCGCAAAAACAAGCTGATCTCGATGTTGGAGTTTCCTAACTCACAGACATTCCTAAAATAGCTTCAATTTCGTGTCATTCTTCTACAGAAATCATCCTCACATTAACTTTCAGCTAATCAAGAGCAAAAGTATACTAATGTTCTCTTGTTGGCAAAGTCTAGCTAGCATGTGTACCCGACACTCTGGGGTACAAAGCCGCTAAGATTTTTCTCAGTATTCTTGCAAAAGGAGAATGCTAGATTGTTGAGTCTCAACAAAAAACGACTGGTCTGATGGCAGAATTCAGCTCGAACAACAATAGGAATATTTATGATCACGGGCGAAATTAAATCCAAAGTTGACAGAATCTGGGACACGATGTGGTCGGGAGGGATTTCTAATCCGCTGTCGGTGATTGAGCAGTTGACCTATTTGCTGTTTATCAAGCAGTTGGATGAGCAGCATACGCGCAAGGAAAGTAAAGCGAATCGGTCGGGGAAGCCGATTGAGGAACCGATTTTTGCCCCCGAGCAGGATCATTTGCGCTGGTCGCGGTTTAAGGAAACAGCCCCGGAGCAGATGTTTGAGACGTTGCGGGATGGGGTGTTCCCGTTTATTAAAGGGCTTGGCGCTTCGACTCCCTTCGACAAGGCTCAGGGCAAGTCGCTCAGCGACCGCTCCCTGAGCGGAGTTGAAGGAACGCTCAGCAACCGCTCCCTGAGCGGAGCCGAAGGGAGCGACCGAGACGAAGAGGATTCTACCTACAGCCATCATATGAAGGATGCGCTGTTTATGATGCCGACGGCGCGGGTGTTGGCGAATGTGGTGGATCAGCTGGATGCGATTGAGATGGCGGATCGCGATACGAAGGGCGATCTGTATGAGTACATGTTGGGCAAGATTGCTAGTGCGGGGCAGAATGGTCAGTTTCGGACGCCGCGCCACATCATCAAGCTCATGGTAGATATGACAGCACCGACACCGAAGGATGTGATTTGTGATCCGGCTTGTGGGACGGCGGGCTTTTTGATTGCGGCGTCGGAATATTTGATGGATCACCACGGCGATGTGATTTATAAGGATGAGGAGTCCCGGCGGCGATTTAATGAGGAGACGTTTTCGGGGTATGACTTTGATTCGACGATGCTGCGGATTGGCAGTATGAATATGCTGCTGCACGGGGTAGAGAAGCCGGATATTCGCTACAAGGATTCCTTGGCGGAGGCGGATGCTGCGGCGGGCGATGATGAGGAAGCCTATTCTTTGATTTTGGCGAATCCGCCGTTTGCGGGGAGTTTGGACTATGAGACGACGGCGAAGGATCTGTTGAAGGTGGTGAAGACCAAAAAAACGGAGCTGTTGTTTTTGACGTTGTTTTTGCGGGTGTTGCAGACGGGGGGACGGGCGGCGGTGATTGTGCCGGATGGGGTGTTATTTGGGTCGTCAAAGGCCCACAAGGCACTGCGGAAGATGTTGGTGGACGATCAGAAGTTGGATGGGATTATTTCGATGCCGTCGGGGGTGTTTAAGCCCTATGCGGGGGTGTCGACGGCGATTGTGTTGTTTACGAAGACTAATTCTGGTGGGACGGATCAGGTGTGGTTTTATGACATGCAGGCGGATGGGTTTAGCTTGGATGATAAGCGGACGGAGCAGCCGGATAAGAGTGATTTGCCGGATATTTTGAGGCGGTGGCAGGCTCGGAATGCGGAGGTTGAGCGCCAGCGGACGGAGCAGAGCTTTTTGGTACCGAGGGAGGAGATTGCGGGGAATGAGTATGATTTGTCGATTAATCGGTATAAGGAGGTGGTTTATGAGGCGGTGGAGTATGATCCGCCAGGGGTGATTTTGGAGCGGTTGGCAACGTTGGAAGCGGAGATTGCTGAGGGGCGGAAGGAATTGGAGGGGTTATTGGGTTCGGCTTCGCTCAGCCAACAGTAGATGGTCGAGCGAAGCCGAACCCAATGATGGGTGATTGAGTGGTGTTGGCTGCTATGACTCATGGGACATAATAAAGCTATCTAAGAGGAAGCCTGTGTCATGATTGCTATCTCCAGCTCTCACCGAATGACGGTTGAAGCTTATTTAGAATGGGAACCGCTTCAAGAACTTCGCTATGAGTTTGTCGATGGCGAGGTGTTAGCGATGACGGGGGGGACGCTGCCCCATAATGATATTGCGATTAATTTACTGATGGCGCTACGACCTCAGGTTCGGGAAAACGGGTGCCGCATTAATATTGCAGATGCCAAGGTCAGCGTTTCGCCAACCCGATATCGTTATCCTGATTTGGTGGTGAGCTGTGATCAGCGGGATAAGACTGCTTTGGATGCGATTCGGTATCCTAAGTTGGTGATTGAGGTGCTGTCTGCTGGAACTGAGGCGCAAGATCGTGGTGACAAGTTTAGAGAGTTTCGGTCGTTGGCTAGCTTGGAAGAGTATGTGCTGATTAGTTCTACGGAGGTCAGTGTTGAAATTTATCGTCGGGGTGAGGGGCGAATGTGGCTCTATACGGCCTATCAAGATGGTGAGGTGATTCGGCTGGAGAGTGTTGATTTTGAATGTTCGATAGGGCTGCTTTATGAGGGGATTGCTCAATTTTCGACCTGAGGGGTTGTGGCTTCGACTCCCTTCGACTTTGCTCAGGGCAGGTCGCTCAGCCAGCGTGCACTAGATATGTTCTCAGCGAGGACAACCGTTTCCTGGGTAATCCTTCCCTATATGAAGACCCCGTTCCCTGAGCGAAGTCGAAGGGAACATACCGAAGTCAGATGATCTGCAGCAACTATTTATGCCGTACATGTACATTTTGAAATGCGCTGATGATAGCTACTACACGGGGAGTACGTGGAGTTTGAAGAAGCGGTTGGCTCAGCATCAACGGGGAGAGGGGGCACGACATACGGCGAGGCGGTTGCCTGTTGAGTTGGTTTATTTTGAGGAGTTTGCTCGGGTGGAGGATGCTTTTCAGCGGGAGAAGCAGGTACAGGGGTGGAGTCGGAGGAAGAAGGAGGCTCTATTTGTGGGGGATGTGGATGAGTTGCATCGGTTGGCGGTTTGTCGGAATGAGTCGGGTGTTGGCTTCGGCTCCGCTCAGCCAGCGGTCGCTAGTGGTGACCAGAGCGAAATCAAAGAGAATGATGTGGGGGAGTTTCTGGAATGAGTGCAGCAAAATCTCTTCAGCAAAGTTGGCCTGAGGTTACGCTTGGTGAAGTTTGCGAGTTTGTTTATGGTAAAAGTCTGCCAGCGAAGAATCGTTCAGGATCAGGATATCCGGTTTACGGATCTAATGGTCCTGTTGGACTCCACGATAAAGCTCTTACAAACGGTGAAACGATAATTATCGGAAGGAAGGGCTCGTTTGGGGAAGTTCATTTTTCTCCTGGTCCATGTTCACCCATTGACACAACATACTATGTCACAAAGAAGCAAACCGAAGCATATCTTCCCTGGCTTGTAAGGAGACTGCGCTGTCTTGGTCTCAATCAGTTAAACCGTGCTGCATCTATTCCGGGACTGAACCGCGCCGATGCATATGAACAAAGGCTTCTTTTCCCGCCGATCGCAGAACAAAAACGGATTGCGGGGATTCTGGATGCGGCGGATGCTTTGCGGGTTAAGAGACGAGATGCGATCGCAAATCTCGATACCCTCCTCCAATCTACCTTCCTCACCCTCTTCGGCGACCCCATCACCAATCCAATGGGCTGGGATAGCTTACCCATGAAGAAATTGTTAGCCGAAAAATCTATTAATGGTGCCTATTACCCAAAAGAAATGTATACAGATAATGGAATACGTATGGTTCACATGGCTGATGCATTTTATGGGGTAGTAGCAATTGATAGAGTTAAACGGGTTAATGCTCCAGATCGTGATGTTGAGAAGTATGGTCTTTATTCATCAGATATTCTAGTTTCACGGCGTTCTTTGAACTATGAAGGATCGGCAAAACCATGCTTGATTCCAGACTTATCTGAACCATTGATTTTTGAATCCTCTTTAATACGTGTTCGACCAGATCAGACAAGGGTTTTAACAATTTATCTCTACCACTATCTTCAAAACAATAGAGCAAGAGGTAAATATGTTTTTCCGCTGGTGACCCGGTCTACAATTTCTGGAATCAATCAGTCAAATCTTATGAAGGTAAAAGTTATCCTTCCTGATCTTGATCGTCAACAGGAATTTGCCACCATCGTCGAATCTATCGCAAAACAAAAAGCCCAACAACGCGCCCACCTCGCCGAACTCGATACCCTCTTCGCCTCTCTCCAATCCCGCGCCTTCAACGGCGAATTATAGATCACCAAGAATCAAACCTCATGCAACTTAGAGATCAAACTATTGCCCGAAATATTTCGCTCCGATGGATGCGTTGTCAAAATTTATAGCGACGACCATACGCCAGCCCATGTCCATGTCACCTCCGCCGAGCAAGAAGTAAGAATTGACATCTCAGGCCCCATCGCAGTGGTACTAGAATCAGGTAAGAAACACCGTCAGAACGCAGATGCCAAATTCATAAAAAAAGCACTACAGCTTGTTAACAATCGCTTAGACGAAATTACAGCTGCCTGGGAGTCACTACATGGACAATAAAATTACAGCCGCTCAATATCTCCCCGACTCTAGAGAACTAGAAATAAGATTCTCTAGCGGCGCACGTCTAGGATGTCCAGTAGACGCACTAGAAATGCTGAAATGGAACGGTTCCGAGTTTGTTCAGGCCCCACGCCCCACCGATGAACAGCTCGCCAACGTTCGAGTCTGGGCAGGCGGCTATGCCGTTGATTTCCCTGAGATCGAACAAAACTTTGATATCGACGAACTTATGGCACTACTGCCCGGAGAGCGACAACCAGTAACCGTCGTCGCCTCACCCTAGGTATTCTCTCGATACTCCATCAACAGCTAAAGCTCCTATGGAATCCATCACCCGCGAACAGCTAAAACAAGAGATCGACACCTTGGATACAGCCTACTTAAGTCTGGTTTACCGAGTTCTCCGACAATTTCCCCACTTAAAGCCACACCAAGAGCCACAAACTCAATCCTCAGAAAACACTGATAAGCTCCCCTTTTCCCAGCGTTGGCGTGGCAAATTAGGCACCACACAACTCAGCCCTGAGGAATAACCTGCAAATCTTAGAGTTACTGTGAAAACATGACTAACTTCGCCTTCCTCCCCAGCCAATTCCGCACCATCGCCGAATCCGCCACCCGAGCCGAAGGCTACATCAACAGCGACCCGCGCACCGCCTGCTTCCATGCCCGCTTCGCCCTAGAAGCCCTCGTTCACTGGCTCTATCGCCATGAACGTTTGCTACACATGCCCTACGACAACAAACTCAGCGCCCTCCTCCACGAGCCATCCTTTCAAAACCTCGTCCCCCAAGCCCTCTTTCACAAAGCCAAGCTGATCAAAAACATCGGCAACGAAGCCGTCCACAACCCTCGCCCCATTCACCAAAAAGACGCCCTCCAAGCCGTCAAAGAACTCCACCATATTTGCTACTGGCTAACCCGCACCTATACTCCTGATGCTCCTCGCAATGGTGCAGCCTGGAATGACGACCGCATTGCTGGCTTCGGCTCCGCTCAGCCAGCGCACTCCCCTTCTCCAAACGAAGCAGATCGTTCCCTGAGCGGAGTCGAAGGGAACGTCCCCCGCCAAGAACTCAAAGCCCTAGAAGCTAAACTCGCCAAACAGCACGAAGACGCCCTCAAACAACAGCAAGAACGCGACAAACTCGACACCGAACTCCAAACCCTACGACAGCAACTCGCCGATATTCGAGCCGCTAACGAACAACAGCCCGACCCCCATGACTACACCGAAGCCGAAACCCGCCACTACCTCATCGATCTAGATCTGAAACGGGCAGGCTGGCCCCTAGACCAAAAGCGCGACCGGGAATACAAAGTTATCGGCATGCCCACCTCTAAAGGGACTTATACCGGCACCGGCTACGCCGACTACGTTCTCTGGGGCGACGATGGCCAACCCCTCGCCGTCGTCGAAGCCAAAAAATCCACCGCCGACCCCGCCGTTGGCCAGCAGCAGGCCAAACTCTACGCCGACTGCCTAGAAACCATGCATGGCCAGCGCCCCCTCATCTTTTATACCAACGGCTACACCACCTGGCTCTGGGACGATACCGTCTACCCACCTCGCCAGGTCAACGGCTTCTACAAAAAAGACGAGCTGGCTCGCCTCATCCGTCGTCGCACCCAGCGCCAGAGCCTAGACACCGCCAAAGTCAAAGACGCCATTGCCGGACGCTACTACCAAAAGCGTGCCATCGGCAGCATTTTTCAGCAACTTGCCCAATCCCAACGCAAAGCCCTTTTGGTGATGGCCACTGGCACCGGCAAAACCCGAACCGCCATTGCCCTAGTAGATGTTCTCCAACGGGCAGGCTGGGTCAAACGCGCCCTCTTCCTCGCCGACCGAGTTTCCCTCGTTAACCAAGCTGCCAACGCCTTCAAAACCCACCTACCTGATTCCAGCCCCGTCAACCTCGTCACCGAAAAATACACCGACGGTCGCGTCTATGTCTGCACCTACCCCACGATGATGGGTCTGATTAATTCAGGCTTCGACTCCCTTCGGCAAAGCTCAGGGCAAGCCGCTCAGCCTTCGGGCAGTCGTCGTGGGCTGAGCGGAGCCGAAGCCCAGTTCAGCATCGGCCACTTTGATCTGGTCATCATCGACGAAGCCCACCGCTCCGTCTACCAAAAATACCGAGCTATATTCCAACACTTTGACTCGCTGCTCGTCGGCCTCACCGCCACCCCTCGCGAAGAAATCGACAAAAATACCTACGACCTCTTTGATCTTGAACCCGGTGTCCCCACCGATGCCTACGAACTAGAAACCGCCGTCGCTGATGGCTTCCTAGTCCCACCTCGCGTTGAACAAATCGATCTGCGCTTTCCCCGAGAAGGCATTGACTACGAGGCCCTCAGCGAAGATGAAAAAGCCCAGTGGGAAAGCCTGGACTGGGGCGACGATGACGACTCCAACACCTTGCCCGACCGCATCAATGCCACCGCCGTTAACAGTTGGCTCTTTAACAAAGACACCGTCGATAAAGTGCTCAAACACCTCATGGAGCATGGCCACAAAGTTGAAGGGAGCGATCGCCTTGCCAAAACTATCATCTTTGCCCGCAACCACGACCATGCCCAGTTCATCGAACAGCGGTTTAATCACCACTATCCCAACCATGCCGGACATTTTGCCCGCATCATCGATAACTATGCCAAATATCCCCAAAGCCTGATTGACGACTTTTCCCTCAAAGATAAAGCCCCTCACATCGCTATCTCCGTCGATATGCTCGACACAGGCATCGACGTGCCCGAGGTAGCTAACCTCGTATTTTTTAAACCCGTCTATTCCAAAATCAAATTCTGGCAAATGATCGGTCGCGGCACCCGCCTCTGTCCAGAGTTATTTGGTCCCGACGAGGACAAACAAAACTTCCGCATCTTCGACTTTTGCTTTAACTTCGACTTCTTCCGCGAACAACCAGAAGGCATCACTGCCAGCGGCAGCGCGCCCCTCAGCACCCGCTTATTCCGTGCCCGTGTCCAACTGCTTGGCCATGTCCAAACTGATGCCGAGCTAGATCCAGATGCCACCCTCAAAGGCTCCCTCACCGAGGGACTATACAGTGAAGTCGCCGCCATGAATCCAGAAAATTTTATTGTGCGGATGCATCTGGAAACCGTCGAAAAATTTCAACAGCGAGAAACCTGGGACCAAATACTCGACAGCGACCGTGAAGTTCTCAGCAGCGACATCGCCGGACTGCCCAATACTCTAGAAACCGACGATATTGAATCGCGTCTGTTTGACCTCAAAGTGTTGCGGATGCAGCTCGCCCAGGCAGAGAAGGATACTGCCACCTTTGAACGCCATCGTCAGCGAATAGTGGAAGTGGCCCTGCTCTTAGAGGAGAAAACCACTATCCCCGCCGTTGCCGCCCAGCTTGACTATCTGGTTAGTTTGCAGGAAGCCAACTTCTGGGAAGCCATTGACCTCAACAGTCTGGAAGAATTGCGCCTCCGCCTACGAGAACTCACCCCATTCCTGGATAAGAAAAAACGCAAGATTGTCTACACCGACTTCAAAGATGAAGTCCTCAGGGTCCGAGAAGAAGAAATCGTCTACATGCCCAAAATGACCGGCGTACAGTACGAGAAAAAAGTCAGAGACTACCTACGCAACCACCAAAATCACTTGGTCATTCAACGTCTACGCACCAATCAACCCCTCACAGAAACTGACCTCCAGGGCCTAGAACAAACCCTCACCGAAATTGGTGCTGACGAAGGCGAAACCCTGCTCTCCAATTTACTCACTCGCAGTAGTGCCCCCTCCCTAACCCACTTTGTCCGTGGCCTAGTAGGCATGGATCGTTCCACAGCTCAGAAAGCCTTTGGCAAATTCTTGAACAATCGCAGCCTTACCCCCCCACAAATCCGCTTTATCGAAATGGTAATTGACCAACTTACCACCCACGGCATCGTCGAAGCATCTGCCCTCTATGAACCACCCTTCAGTAACCTCCATGCGGGTGGTCCCGATGAGTTATTTCAGGGCAAGGAAACCATCATTGATGACATCTTTCAGACCTTGAAGTTGGTCCATAGTGGTTTAGCCGACAAAGCAAGCTGATCTTGCGAGAATGGTATTGTTTGCCATACTGAGAATCTAACCTTTTTCTCTATATTCCATTGCACGTCCTTACAACCGATGCATTGGGCCGCTGAATATCTAGAAATGAGTTTAGAAAAAATGAAATAGCTTTATGCTCCAGAGATATCAGTGATTGTTGAAATCAAAAGTCGAAGGAATGGATGGGCAAGTTAGAAAAACTGCTACTCAAAATCCTGCGAGGAACCTCTGACAACAATATTCCCTTCGACCAGCTCTGTCAGCTTTTAGAAAATATGGGATTTGATCAACGTGTTCGGGGTAGCCACCATATTTTTACAAAAGAGGGAATTCCAGAAATCTTAAATATCCAACCGAAAAATGGTAGAGCAAAAGCTTACCAAGTGAAGCAAATTCGCGAAATCATCACTCGCTATAAGTTAGGAGGTCAAAATGAAGTATGAGTTAATTATTTACTGGAGTGAAGAAGATAACTCTTTTATTGCTGAAGTTCCTGAACTCCCTGGCTGTTGTGCTGATGGCGACACGTATCTGGATGTTTTACAAAATGTCCAGATCGTTATGCAAGAATGGGTTGAGACAGCCCAAGAGCTAGGCAGGCCCATTCCTCAACCCAAAGGAAAATTAGTTTATGCCTAATAATTGGGATCATCAGTATAGATTGGCAATCACAATCCCCTTTAGATCCCAACGATTAAAGGTATTAGCTTACAGGCATGCCTAAAATATCTTCAATTTTGGGTAACTCCTCCAAAGGAATCACACGACCTTCCTCAATAAAGCCATCAATCTGATCAAAATTCAGATAGCGATATAGCTCATCAGCAAAAGGATCGATCTTCTTAGCGACAATCTCCAGATATTCTTCTGGGGTGGGAATGCGGCCTAAGAGGGCACAGGCTGCAGCCAATTCCGCCGAGCCTAGATAAACCTGTGCTCCTTTGCCCATGCGGTTATTAAAGTTGCGGGTAGACGTTGAAAACACCGTCACGCCATCTTCCACCCGAGCTTGATTGCCCATACAGAGCGAACATCCCGGCATTTCTGTTCTCGCTCCTGCAGTAGCAAAAATATCGTAATAGCCTTCCTCACGGAGCTGCTTTTCATCCATCCGGGTAGGGGGACAAATCCAGAGCCGTGCTTTCGTGGGGCCAGCCCCTTCTAGAACTTTTGCTGCTGCTCGGTAATGGCCAATATTGGTCATACAGGACCCGATAAACACCTCATGAATAGGGTCATTGACGACATCAGATAGGGTTTTAATATTATCGGGGTCATTGGGAGCTGCCACCAATGGCTCCCGAATCTCAGTGAGGTTAACCTCCACCACTTCAGCATATTCAGCATCCGCATCCGCTGACATAAGTTCAGGCTTTTCTAGCCAAGCTTCCATCTTGGCCACCCGACGCAGGATCGTCCGGGCATCTTGGTAGCCCCGAGCCGCCATATTTTTGAGGAGAGCGACATTGGAACGCAAATATTCAGCCACCGTCTCTTCGCTGAGCTTAATTGTGCAGCCAGAAGCCGATCGCTCTGCTGATGCATCCGTGAGTTCAAAAGCTTGCTCTAATTTTAGATCCGGCAACCCCTCCATCTCTAGGACTCGGCCAGAGTAGATGTTTTTCTTATTCTGCTTCTCAACTGTGAGCAACCCTTTTTGAATGGCGACATAGGGAATTGCATTGACGATATCCCGCAGGGTAATACCGGGCTGTAGATCTCCTGAGAATTTAACCAGCACAGATTCTGGCATATCCAAAGGCATCGCCCCAATAGCCGCCGCAAAAGCTACTAAGCCTGACCCTGCCGGGAAAGAAATGCCTAAGGGAAAACGAGTATGGGAGTCACCGCCTGTACCGACGGTGTCAGGGAGCAACATGCGGTTGAGCCAGGAGTGAATAATGCCATCTCCCGGTCGCAGGGCTACTCCACCGCGGGAGGCAAAGAAATCGGGAAGATTTTGATGGGTTTCAATATCCACGGGTTTGGGATAGGCGGCCGTGTGGCAGAAGCTTTGCATGACCAAATCAGAGCTAAAGCCTAAGCAGGCCAGTTCTTTCATTTCATCTCGAGTCATCGGTCCAGTCGTGTCTTGGGAGCCAACGGTAGTCATTAAGGGTTCGCAGGACATTCCCGGCCGCACACCAGGAAGTCCACAGGCCTTGCCTACCATTTTTTGGGCGAGGGTAAAACCTTTACCAGAATCTGGAGGTGGTGTCGGTCGGGTAAAGATGTCACTGGGTGCCATCCCCAGCTCGATTCGAATTTTATCCGTCAGGGACCGACCAATCAGTAAGGGAATGCGACCTCCGGCTTGAACTTCGTCAATGATAGTTTCGGGCTTGAGATCAAAGTGGGTCAGGACTGTTCCCGCTTCATCTGTGATTTCACCTTTGTGGGGATAGATGGTAATCACCATACCTGTCTCTAGGCTAGAGACATCACATTCAATGGGTAAAGCACCTGAATCTTCAGCCGTATTGAAGAAAATAGGGGCGATGTTGCTGCCTAGAACATAGCCACCCGCTCGCTTGTTGGGAACGAAGGGAATATCGTCGCCAATGTGCCACAACACAGAGTTGATCGCTGACTTCCGGGAAGAACCAGTCCCCACGACATCCCCGACATAGGCAACGGCATGACCTTTTTGCTTGAGCTGGGCTAAGGTTTCTAACCCTTCGGGCATTCGGGTTTCCAACATTGCTAGGGCATGGAGGGGAATGTCTGGACGAGTCGTGGCATGGGGTGCCGGGGACAGATCGTCAGTATTGGTTTCGCCGGGAACTTTGAATACTGTCACGGTGATGGCGTCAGGCAAAGCGGGTTTGCTGGTGAACCATTCAGCAGCGACCCAAGCATCCACCACAGATTGAGCATGGGCATTAGTTTCAGCCAATTCCATCACATCGTGATAGGCGTCGTAGACCAAGACGGTATGTTTCAAGGCGGTGGCAGCGGCGGTGGCCAGTTCGGCCTGATCAGATTTGAGTAAGTCGACTAAAGATTGGACGTTGTATCCGCCCATCATGGTGCCGAGGAGTTCGACGGCGGCAATGGGAGTAATGAGGGGACTGGTGGTTTCACCTTGTGCGATCGCACTCAAAAACGAAGCCTTCACATAGGCCGCTTGATCGACACCGGGGGGAATGCGATCGCGCAGCAACGCCATCAACGCCTCTTCTTCTCCAGGAGGGGGCGCTTTGAGTAACTCACAGAGGTCAGCCGCTTGCTCAGCCGTCAGAGGCAAGGGCGGAATGCCCAAAGCAGCCCGTTCTTGAACATGTTGGCGGTAAAACTTCAGCATTTCCAAACCAGATCCCATGAAGCGTTCTCAATAAACTGACAGAATAGTGACTTAAGCAACGAAGCCATACTCTCACCCCTGAAAAGCTTAACAGCCTTAAGTTAGTAAAGAGTAAGGGGCATCGTCCCTATCTCCAATATATCGTCGGATTGTCTGGGTCTAATGTGTAAAAAGATTCAATCCTGCCAGGTTATTGCGTCCGCATACCATCGATTCTATTGATATGGGCTCCAAAAGCTTGTTGCTAAAAGGGTTTATTGTAGAACGGACAACGCCTGATGAAGCGGACGGCGCTAGGCTCAAATCTACTCAAACTATCGTTCAAACACGGCACAAATGCGATCTATCTCAATTTGGTGAAGGTAGTCAACGCACCAGTTAGCTTGGCGTTGGAGCATATGGAATGGAAATGTATGAGCTACACCCACCACAGAAATTTGGGCCTGTTTCGCTGCCTGAATTCCCGCAAAACTATCTTCAATGGCCAGGCAGTCACAAGGGTCTAACTTCAAGGAGGGAAACTTGCGATTTAGGCCTTTGATCGCTAATTGATAACCCGCTGGATCCGGCTTACTTTTTTTGACATCCTCTGAGGTCACGGTAATCGAGAAGGCTTGTTCCAGGCCAGTCTGCTTGAGAACCATTCGTACTTCGGCTCGCAAAGCCCCACTAACAATGGCCAGCTTCATGTCTGCTTGCAACAATTGCTCAACCAACTCTATGAGACCTTCAAAAATGGGTAGTGTTTCCAGAGACTCTAGATATTGTCGGTAGGCTTTGGCTTTTGTCCACAAAAGTCGGCGCAATTGAAAATGATTCAGGGACTGACCTTGACTGGCAAAGAGGTCTACAAAACAAGCTCGGTCGGTCCGCCCTAAACAGTGGTATTGCCATTCTTCTTGGGAAAGATCAAGATCTTCCTGATCAATCATTTCCAAAATAATCTGCTGATGAATACGCTCGTCATCTAGCACAACACCATTGAAATCAAATAGTACTGCCTTCAGGGGCATGGGAACCTATCAAAATACGATAAGCAAATTGCAGCAATTGCTGCTACACTCATGTCAATTTCGCGAGAGGTAGGGAGACCAACTAAGCAAAAGCGATCGCAAGTCCTGTTTCCGAACGCCTACCCAGGCGTGATCCGAGTTAATAGACTACACTGGATCGAACAGTAGCACAAAGTCGCTGTTGGGGGACGCGGATTTAGACCTAAATTGTTGCTTACTGTCTTTTGTTCTCGAAATTAATCCACTGTTTGAACGTTGTTTGAGAGAGGCCCATCATGTTAGACCGCAAGATCTACCAACTCTACAATGATGGGCAAGACGTCTGGATCTATTTGCGAGATCAGCAAAGATGGCTGGATAGAGCCCGTATCACTTCTTTCGAAGGTGATTTAGTCACCATTCGCTATGAAACCGAAGAAGATGACGAAATTTGTGCATGGGAAGAGATGGTTCGCGTTGAAAGCATTGGATCTGTAACGTCACGACTAGCGGCTGTCCCTAAATACAACGTTGATCCGATAGTGTCGGATGATTGTCCCGAAGCCGAGCAACTCCCCAATCCCCACCCTGAGAGTAATTCGGACTAGAACTCAGCAATAGTTTCCATCAACTACTCAGTAGACTATCGCAATTTGAGTGGTAAATATCTGACTGAGGATACCGGTCAGCACATTGGGTACTCCATTAGCAGGCAGAGTCTTCATGCTCTGCCTGGCGAACCTAGAATAGCTCTGTGTCAGATAAGATGCATGTCAGCAGGCCAAAGGCTGTAAAAAATCTCTTATAGACAGAATTCCAACAAACTGCTTTTCTGAAACTAAGCGGTTTTTATCCAGATCTACCCGTAAGGTCTCTACCCATGTCTAAAACATCATCTAATGTGATCCAACTCCTCAAAATCTTAATAGGCGTTGCCTGGTTAGATGGCACCGTTCAGCAAGCTGAGCAAGTCTATCTCCGCAAAATTGCCCACGACAAAGGCGTCGAAGAAGATCCAGAACTACAACCCTGGTTGCACGGGTTGCGCTCTGTTTCTAAAGAAGAATGCTATGCCTGGGTAGCAGATTATTTAGGGAAAAAGCCCCATGCAAAAGCTTACCAACAACTTTTAGAAGATCTGAGTGGCCTTATCTATAGTGATGGTGACGTGGCCCAAGAAGAAGCCAAATTTTTAACACAGCTTCAGAAACTTGACCCTAGTAATACAGATACCCCCCAGTTTTCCCGGTCTGTCACGCAAGCCATTCAAAAACTTTATCAACGTTGGATTAATAGTTAATTCATATCCAAATCAGTCAGTCGTACACCTAATCCTTTCAGTCTCAGCGAGCTGACCGCAGAAGCTGCAACTGAACTGCTTCCGTCAATACTGAACCTCGGCAATCTAGCAGCTATCATTCCAAAAAGTTTGGGCCAGATATTCTCTAGAATAGGGAAGCAAACGCAGACCTTCAGGAGTAAATAGTTGTGGAGTCCCGTTACAACCCCACTGAGATCGAACCCAAATGGCAAGCAAGCTGGGCCAAGCAAGGGCTAGATGCAACTCCTAAGGATACTAGTAGGCCTAAATTCTATGCCCTCTCCATGTTTCCCTACCCGTCGGGAAGCTTGCATGTTGGCCATACCCGCAACTATGTCATTACCGATGTAATCGCTCGACTGAAGCGGATGCAGGGGTATCGGGTGCTCCAACCCATGGGATGGGATGCCTTTGGTTTACCTGCCGAGAATGCAGCTATTGCCCGAGGAATTCACCCGGCAGAATGGACCTATGCCAATATGGCCCAGATGAAAAAGCAACTAGAGCCGCTGGGACTATCGATTGACTGGAGTCGGGAAATTGCGACGTGTTCTCCTGATTACTATCGCTGGACCCAGTGGATTTTTCTCCAGTTTTTAGACATGGGACTGGCCTATCAAAAAGAAGCCGCTGTTAACTGGGATCCTATCGATCAAACGGTTCTAGCGAATGAGCAGGTGGATAACGAAGGACGCTCTTGGCGGTCTGGAGCCAAAGTGGAGCGAAAGCTTTTGCGCCAGTGGTTTCTGAAAATTACAGATTATGCTGAAGAACTACTCACCGACTTAGATAAGCTGACGGGTTGGCCCGAACGGGTCAAAACCATGCAGGCCAACTGGATCGGTAAATCCGTGGGGGCCTATTTAGAGTTCCCGATTGTGGGGATGGATGAAAAAATCGGTGTGTTCACCACTCGACCCGATACGGTTTATGGCGTTACCTACGTCGTCCTGGCTCCAGAGCACCCGTTAACGGCCCAAGTGACGAGTAAAGCTCAGCAGAAAGCGGTCGATCAATTCATTGAAGCAGTGGGTGCAGAGAGCGAGTTGGATCGAACGGCAGAAGATCAGCCCAAGAAAGGGATGCCGACGGGCGGGAAGGCGATTAACCCCTTCACCGGGGCAGAAATTCCGATTTGGATTGCGGATTATGTGCTCTACGAATATGGCACCGGAGCTGTGATGGGCGTGCCTGCCCATGACACCCGTGACTTTGTGTTTGCTCAGCAAAATAAACTACCGATGCAAACGGTCATTATGCCAGAGGGGAGCAATCCAACGACGCCTTTAAAGGCAGCTTATACCGAGTCTGGAGTGATGGTGAATTCCGGTGAATTTGATGGCAAAGCTTCAACAGAAGGGAAGCAGGCCATCATTGCTAAAGCTGAAAAAGACGGTTGGGGTAAGGCCAGGATCCAGTATCGTCTCCGGGACTGGTTAATTTCTCGACAACGTTATTGGGGAGTGCCCATTCCCGTGATTCACTGTCCTAAGTGCGGCGCGGTGCCCGTTCCTGAGGCTGATTTACCTGTGAAATTGCCGGAAGACGTAGAGTTTTCTAGCCAAGGGGGGTCACCCCTTGCCAAGCTGGAGTCCTGGGTAAATGTGCCTTGTCCTACCTGTAGAACAGCGGCCAAGCGGGAAACCGATACGATGGATACTTTTATTGATTCATCCTGGTATTTTCTGCGATATCCCGATGCCCAGAATGACCAAGCCGTGTTTGATCCAGCTAAGACTAATGATTGGTTACCTGTGGATCAATATGTGGGCGGAATTGAACATGCCATCTTGCACCTACTTTATTCGCGATTTTTTACGAAAGTGATGCGCGATCGCAACCTCCTCAACTTCGATGAACCCTTTCAAAAGTTACTCACCCAGGGGATGGTACAAGCCCTCACCTACAAAAACCCTAAAACCGGAAAATATATTGCACCTGCTGATGTCAATGCCGAAGACCCCAAAGATCCAGAAACAGGTGACCCTTTAGATGTCTTTTACGAAAAGATGTCTAAGTCTAAGTACAATGGTGTGCCCCCCGAAGCGGTGACCCGTAAGTACGGGGCAGATACAGCTCGCCTATTTACCTTATTCAAAGCTCCACCTGAAAAAGACTTGGAATGGGAAGGGACCGATGTTGAAGGCCAATTCCGGTTCTTGAACCGAGTCTGGCGGTTAGTCAGCGAGTCTGCTGACCAAAGCAAAGGCCAAAAACAAACGGTTAACATCGCCAAACTGACTAAGGCTGAAAAGGAACTCCGACGGTCGATTCATATTGCCATCAAGGAAACCAGTGAGGATCTGGAGGGCGATTATCAGTTTAATACTGCGGTATCCGAACTGATGAAGCTCAGCAATGCCTTGAGTGATACTAAAGATAAAACCTCTCTCGTTTATGCCGAAGGCGTAGAAACCTTATTGCTGCTTTTAGCCCCCTTTGCCCCCCACATCGCTGAAGAGCTTTGGCAACGTTTAGGGTATTCAGACTCAATTCTGGTCCAATCTTGGCCCCAGGTGGATGCAAAAGCCTTGGTTGCAGATGAAATTACCCTAGTGATTCAAATTATGGGTAAAACTCGAGGCACGATTCAAGTGCCTGCGGACTCTAGTCGCGAAGCCCTTGAGCAGTTTGCCCGTGAGTCTGAAGTAGGGCAACGGTACATTGCAGATAACGATGTAAAAAAGGTGATTGTTGTGCCTGGAAAATTAGTCAATTTTGTGATTGCGTCATAAATTTGAGGTGTTACCAACAGTCGTTGTAGTTTGTTCACACAGTTAGTCAAGAGCGTCTAGCGAATGGGCAATGTCCTCAAAAACTACGGTTGAATTCATAATGAACGTATGGATGGAAGGCACTGTAACTACAGCGGTGCTTTGGTTGCCACTTGCTTCTGCAATCGAGAGAATGCCATCGTTCAAGGCATGGCCGAAGGGTAGCCAAGCGCCTCTGGGTCCCCCCGTCCCTGCGTAAATTTTAGTGTTTGCAGGTAGAGTTAATTGTTCTACAAAGTTTTCCTGTGCTAGTAACTGACCCATTTCGCCCGTCATCACCCGATAGAGCCAAACTTTAGAGAAAAATTTGGCTGCTGTGCAGGCAACCATAGGGGGTGCTAAGAAGAAACAGGCTGAAGGTTGATGCAGACTGAGATGGGGATAGGCATTGCGAATAATGACGGTACCCAGTGAGTGGCCGATAAGGGCATAGCTTTTGGGGCCAATACTGTTCTGAATCAGGCTGACCAGCCTGTTAGTAACCTTCTGCAAAGACTCAAAGGTTGGCGAATAGCCAAATAAGTGAGGCGTATGCCCCTGTTCCCTGAAACGGTGTTGCAACCCAATCATAGATATTGGTGTTCTGCCCATGCCATGCACTAGAACTAGGTCCATATGGATTCCTGTTTGGAGATGAGGGGTGGCACAAATGAATGTGCTAGATATGAAAGCGATCGCGTCCCGACCTTAAGTATCCCAAAATAATGGGTCGGGTGGGTGCTAGTCCACCTCAGTGTGCAGGACCTGAGGGAGGACGATCTGCTGACACTCAAGCCAGCAGTAAGGTAATATCAGGGCGAGTGGTTTCCTATTGATCAAAGTTGAAAGCACTAGCAAGTAGGACGTTGCGTTCAACTGTCTGCTTTAATAATTTCTGTCGCAAGCCGATGATCTGTATTCAGCCAGTGAATATGAATACGGGCAGCTTGTTCTCAATGATTGGTCGCTAAGGCTGCTAAAATTTCCGTTTAGCCATTTTGATCTGTAAACTCCGGTTTTATTTCTGCTGAGAGGCTTCCTTATGAGTCACCCTAAAGTTGCAATTTCACCCATTACAGCACCCAATCAGCCCTATGCGCTGAAGCTAGGAACGAAGTTGTTACTGACCCTAACAATAGAGAATTCTGTGGATGGGGGGCAGAACTATCAACTGATGGGAAGTCACTTAGCAGATGACTGCTACACGCTTGGCGTGCCTACGATGAGTGCTAATCATAATCATTATGACCAAATTGAAGTCCTCATTCACCCTCTGCAAGAAGCGGCGGTGGGTGAGCATCAACTCCAGCTAGCTTTACAGTCTGAGAAGGGCGACGTGATTTGGGAAGATAGCGTTTATCTTGAATTTTTGGCTGCGGACAATATCGAAATTATGCTGACCCCCGATCAGGCCACGGTGGAAGATGGCGTTGGCCTATACCAATTGTCGATTATCAATGTATCCGACGTTGAGCGGACTTTGAATATGCAGCCCAAAGGATTGCCAGTAGGTAATGGCTGCTCCTATAGAACAGACCCTGAGCAGATTACGCTTGCACCTGATCAGACGCAAACAGTCGACCTTATGGTGCAACCCCAGCGATGGTGGCTACGGCCTTGGTTTGGTAATGGTCGCATCTTCAGATTTCAGGTTGATTTGGAAGACACCAATGGTACCCCTCTTCCGCAATTACTAGCGCGGGGAACCCTTGTTTGGCAACCCTATCCTCGATCTCGGAGTGTAAAGCTGTTGAGCGTATTGCTGTTCACTCTGGCAACATCTTATGCCTTGCTTTGGTATAGTTTGTTGCGTAGACAGGCTGGGCCGACCATTGCTGCACTGAATGCTAGTCAAGGGATTGTTCCGCAATCAGGTCAGAAAGATATTCAACTGAGCTGGACCATTAAAGATGGGCAAAAACTCTCTAAGCTAGTATTGGCTCGCGAAGGCAAAGATGGGCCAGAAGTTGCAAAAACCTTCTGGTTTAATAAAGGAATCCCCCCTGAATTGCAGCGAACTCAAGCCAATCAAACGACTAACTTCTGTCAGTATGAGCAGCTTCAACCAAGCGTCTTAAAGTGCAATGGGATTGCAACAGACACGACTGATGCAGGCAAGTATCAGTTCAGATTACAGGCTTTTTCCAAAAATGGTTCCAGCAGTTCCACTGATACGAAACTTACTAGTCTGATGGCTTTTGAGCCCAATGCTGTCCCCAAAATTGTCAAATTCTATGCCCCTAATAGTAGAACTCAAACATCTGCTTCTGGTCCTGTAGCCACCGCATCGGCTCAAGGTCCTGTTAATTTAAGCTGGGAAATTGTCAATCCGGGCCAACTGACAGAGGTGCAGGTGATGACCGTCGATGCCAACAATGCCGAAGCGGCTTTAGTGCAACGGTACAGTTTTCAGGGTGGGAAGATACCAACAAACCTGGCAAAATACTGTACATTCAACCAAAGCTTGACGTGTCAAAATGTTCCCACTGCAGCTCGCCAGCCAGGGCAATACTTCTTTAAGCTAGATGTTAGCTATCAGCAGACTCAGCAGTCGTCCACTGTGTCTAAAACGATTGGCCCCATGACGATTCAGGCTGAACCGCTAAAAATTGCCAGTTTTCAGATCAATGGTCAAAAAGCGCCAGCTAAATATGTGTTGCCAGTAGGTCAAAATACGCTTGATCTGGCTTGGAAAGTGGTAGGAGGCAATAATCCTAAGGTCAAACTGTTGCCTAATTCTGAACCCATTCCTGTGGCAGGCTCAGTGCAGATTGAACTGAATCCTCAAAACCAGGGACCGATAACGCTACAAGCAATAGACCGTAATGGTAAGCAAGTAGAACAAACAGTGAAAATTGAGCGCAATCCGAGTCTGGCTAGTATTCCTTCACCGCAGTCTGCACCAATTGAGGTAGCCAGTGCTCAATCTCAAAGTTCTCCTGAACTCGTACAGCCCCAAGTGCCCGCCTCTCAGTTACCTCTTGTCTGGCCCGATCTGGCCTCTTCTCCACCCGCCAGACAGTCTACACTACCTAAACCGACAAAATCTCAACCCGTCAAAACTGCGGCATCCAAGCCTGAACCACAATATTCAAAGCAGTCTTTTGAAGAAGCCCAAAATGTGACTCGAGGATTAGTGGTAGCTCGGCAAAAAGGCAAGATTATCTTAAATGGCAATGCCTGGAATAAAACGCAAGATGCGATCACACTTTTGCGCCGAGGGTATAGTCGAGAGGAAGCCGCTAAAAGAGCTGACGTGGATTTGTGGAAGCTTGATATTCTAGTATCACTGGGTGCAAAGGCAAAGTGATCAAAGAAGTTCCTTCCCTGGTCTGCCTATTTTTGATAAGGCTATCGGAGAAATCAGCGCCAACGACTAAAACCTTCTATCCCGATAGAGTCCGGATAGAAGGTTAAGAGATAATGATTCAGATTCAGAGACTTAAGCCGTCACTAATTCCGGCTCAGAACGTTTGCTGTTACGGATAGCCTCAATGGTTGTGGCATAATCATCTGCTTTGAATACTGCCGACCCGGCCACAATAGCATTGGCTCCGGCCTCTAGAACTTGCCAAGTATTATTCACTTTCAAGCCTCCGTCCACTTCAATCCAGGGATCTAAACCACGCTCATCACACATTTGGCGGAGCTTGCGAATTTTAGGGAGCACTCCTGGAATAAAGCTTTGACCGCCAAAACCAGGGTTAACACTCATGATCAAAACGAGATCACAGAGATCCAAAACGTAATCGATCTGCTCTAGAGAGGTGCCCGGATTCAAGACAACACCCGCCATTTTTCCTAATTCTTTGATTTGTCCTAAGGCGCGATGGAGGTGAGTGGTAGAGCTGGCTTCAGCATGAACAGAGATAATGTCAGCGCCGGCTTTAGCAAAATCGGCCACGTATCTTTCCGGTTCCACAATCATTAAATGAACATCTAGAGGCTTTTTCGTGACTGGGCGGAGCGCATCCACGATTAAGGGGCCAATGGTGATGTTAGGAACAAAGCGACCATCCATGACATCGACATGAATCCAGTCTGCCCCAGCCTGATCTACGGCACGAACTTCCTCGCCTAAACGGCTAAAATCCGCAGAGAGGATAGAGGGGGAAATCACAGTAGATTTGGGTGAGGAAGATAGAGTCATGGTAGGAAATCCAGTTATTAAGACAGCTTGAAAAGGCTAAATTGAGAAAACTTAAGCACTTTGCGCAGTATCCAGTTTAACAAAATCTTCAACATTGACCTAGCCCCATTTGGAATCGAGGGCCAGTCTAGGCATGGGTGCGTTGGGCAATGTTAATCGCCTTACGACGGGCTTCGATAATCTCATCCATTTCTCGAGCTAGGTGGGGTGTGCGCTCGATAATCACTTGCATGGCTGCTGTTTCGAGAATCATGACTTCGACATCACTTAAGGCAATGACTGAGTTAGAGCTAGGTTCTTGGGATAGTAAAGCCGTCGCCCCAAAGAAATCCCCCCTAGATAGGGGCAATACGTCTTGCTCATGGTTAGCATGATTGAGCACTTTGAGTTGAACTTGGCCTGCCAGGACAAAGTGTAGTTTCACCTCTGCTTGGCCTTGGTAAATGATTCGCTCACCCTGACCAAAGGATTTAAAGTCAGCATTGGTGACGAGTTGTGCCAAGATTTCTGAGCGAGTGGTGATGAAACAGGGGAGCGATCGCAACTCCTCAATGACTCGATTCGCACTGCCCTTTAAATCTTCCCTCGGGGGTCTTTCGTGAATCAGGGTCCGAATGGGAAAGGGAATGGTCAGATGATGACGCTGGGCTGCATACCAAATACGCGTGATGAAGGCATCGCGTATTTGAGGAACTTGCTCATAATCTCGCAAATACAACCGCACGCTGTAATTGATGGATGAATCACCGTAGGCATCGGTTTGAATCACAGGTTCGGGGTCCGATAAAACACCCGCCGTTTCCAAAGCTGCCTGCCGCAGCACCATTTTGATTTTATTCGGCGGGTCATTGTAGGAAAAACCCACTTCAACCGTTTCCCGGTGCAACGGTTGAGGCCGACGATAGTTATAGAACACCTCCTTGGCCAACACCGAGTTGGGGACGATCAGCATTTCCTGTTCCCGCGTCAATAAATGGACAGCCCGCCAGTTGATTTCAATCACCTTGCCGATGTTGTCCCCAAATTTGAGCCAGTCTCCAATTGTGAAGGGTCGGCCAAAAAGCAAAGCAATGCCGGAAAATAAATTGCCTAAGGTATCTTGCAGGGCTAAACCAATGACGATAGAACTGACGCCCAAGGCCGTGATTAGCCCCCCTAAATCAGTTTTCCAAACCAGGGAGAGCACAAACGCAGTCCCGATCAGAATTAAGAAAAAGCGGGTTAAGTCCCGCAGTAGTTTGGGCACTTGGGCTTGCCAGGTATTCCCCCCAGCATCCACAAACAGCAATACATTCACCAAGGACAGCGCTGCATGGATGAGGGAGATCCAGAGTGCGGTTTGCATTAAGCGAATCGCCGTTTGCTCAGGATCCAAACCAATCACTTTGGTGAGGACAATAAATCCCACGACTAGGGGCAAGACCAAATCTCGGACAATCCTGAGGGTATTGACGAGAGGCCGACCCTGTTTTTGCAAATAGGCAATGGATTCGTTGAGCACCAGCATCAGGATGGGAAACCCCACCATAAGACCGCAGCTCCAGAAAAACCACGGTTGCTGAAAAAGAGATGAAGTCATACTTCCGCTACGAAGACATCAAAAAAAAATGCGAAGTGACAAAGAGTAGGAGTCATAGCCATTAGACCTTGAGCAACCAAGCCGGTAGCGTTTCCTCGCCACCGATATTGACTTCGCGGCCGTTGCCAAACTCATAAATATCGCCCAACTGATCGTAAACAGACTGGCTGACTTGCACCGTATCGCCTTCCCCCTCGGTTTGCATGTGATGGGCAATATTGACCGTATCTCCCCATAAATCATAGATAAACTTGCTGCGACCGACAATCCCCGCAACCACCGCCCCCGAGTTAATGCCCACTCGAGCTTGCAGGACCGTTTGATGAGTTTGATTGAACCGTTGCACAATCCGCGTAATGTCGATACCAAAGTCCACAATTCGCTTAGTGTGATCGAGCCGAGGCACCGATAGACCACAAACTGCCATATAGCCACTGCCAATTGTTTTGATCTTCTCCACTCCGAAGCGCTCTGCTGATTCATCAAAGGCTCGAACTAACTCATTCAGCAAGGCCACAATTTCATTGGCTGACAATACCTCTGCTAAATCCGTAAACCCGATTAGATCGGCAAATAAGACAGTGACGTTGGCATAACTATCAGCAATTTGTTCTTCACCGCTCTTGAGGCGTTGGGCAACGGGATCCGGCAGAATGCAGGAGAGCAGCTGGGCGTTTTCTTGGCTTTGATTCTCTAAAAGCTGGTTCTTTTGACATAAATTCTCCACCATCTGATTGAAAGACATCGCCAAATCATGGAACTCATCTTGGGAGTTGACGGTGACGGTCACATCGGTATCGCCTGAACCCAGTTGATGGAAGCCTGCCATCAAGGCTTGAATGGGCTTTACGAACAAGCGAGACAAAAATATTGCCAAGACGGTGATCAGCAGAATTAGGATTGCTGTGGAGATCAGGACTCGCTTTTGGAATTCCGCGATGGGGGCAAAGGCTTCTGCGGCATCCATCTCAGCCAGAATGGCCCAATCCAGTCCTTTAACATTGAGATGGCCGTAGGAGCTGAGGACCGAGACCCCTCGGTAGTCATCAATAATATCAATGCCACTATTGCCCAGGAGAGCTTGCTGGGCCGCAACCGTATCGACCTCTTGCTCCAAAATAGAGTTTTGTTGTCGCTTGATCCGCTCAATTTTTGCGGGTTCGACACCACTTTTGGCTAAGGCTTGGTAATAGCCTGGAGCTTCAGATTTGTCTAATAGAAAGCGGGAATTAGAACGCAAGAGATTGTCTGGACCTACTAAATAGGTCTCACCGCTTTTACCTAAGCCCATTTCCTGCCAGCGTTTACCGTTGGTCATCAGTTGATCAATTTCAGAGATATTGACTTGCAGAGCAACCACTCCAATCAGCGTGCCGCCTTCAAACAAGGGGCTAGCAATAATGGCAGCGGGTTCGTTATGGGAAGGACGATAGGGTGCGAAATCCGTCAGGGTGACAAAGTTGGGTTCGCCGTCCTGAATCACTTGTCGAAAGGCTTGAGCGAGAACACTTTGGGCATAAGGGCCAGACTGTAAATCTGTACTAAAGTCCACCCCCTTGTAAGCGCTGTAAACGACTTTGCCGGTCTGAGCATTGATCAGAAATAGATCTTCGTAGGCAAATTCTGAGACCAAAGATCGAAAATTGGGATGGTATTGCCGATGGACTTTGGAGTATTGGCTGCCATCTCCGGGATCATCAATTTCGATTTTTTTGTCAAAATCCGGTGTCTTAATGGTGTAGTGGTATTGCAAATAGCTATCGCTGTTGGTGTAGGGCAAATAAGTTTGAATTTGGGGGTCCCCCTCAATATTGGCCGCTAAGGCGGGGATATATTCTTTCTCGTAATACGCTTGAATGGCCTGCTGCCATTGACTAGAAGTTTTTTGAGTGTTTAGTTTTTGGTGAGCTTGCGCCAAGGCCTTCATTGCCTCTTTTGTGGTGGAATTGTTGCTCACAGAGCGAACTTGGCGATTCAGTTTGTCAAAGAAGGAGCATACCTCATAGCTTTTAGTGGTTCGCAAGCTAGTGAGCTGGTTGAAGATGCTGCGGGTTAAGGCGGCTTTGCCACTGCTATAGCCAATATAGGCAATGACTAAAATGGAGCTAACGCTGACCCCTAGAAACATCAAGGTCAGTTTTGATTGAATACTTAACTTTTTCAGCACTCGTAAGCTGTTCCTTTGAAAAACGGGCAAGGACTTACACTTGGCTTGTTTGTACCATGCTTCGCTTCGTTAAGGATCGGTCAATTTCATATTCTTACGACTAGCGGGAAATCTGAAGTTTTTACCTGGACTGAGGAAAAGATATGGAGTAAATTGCTCAGTCTTGTCCCATTGAGCTAAGAGAAGATCGAGATGACTCAGATTCAGTAACTTGAGTTTGATCGGTAACGCAAATACTGGAACAAAAGTCTATAGACTTTTATGTATATTTACTTAGGAAGCGCTTATTTTGTACTTTCTTATACTATATTTAAGTTAATAGAAGATAATCGTTATTCCCCTTTCTCATCAGTTTGTTCTGGGCTGCAAGCAAGTTTATAGCGGGGGAAGTACTACAAACTTCGAACAAAGCTATGCTTGCAACGACTAAAGGGTATTCGGTTAGTAGTTTCGAGGTTGTGAGGACAGTGCGACGTGATGCAGCAACAACTCATCAGTTCCCCCCCCTCTATTCAAGGGGTTCAGCAACGGTATGATGCCCGTGCGATCGCAACCCGATACCGATGGCGTCCTTGGCAAGCAGTATGGCGCTTAATCTATATCATTTGGTCTTTTAGTGGATTTGTTTGGGGTTTGCTATGGGACCGCTGGACCCGTACTCAGCAGGCCCACTCCCCGCAACGAGCCATCCATATTCGGCTGATTTTGACCCGCTTAGGACCGACCTTTATTAAGGTTGGTCAGGCATTATCCACGCGTCCTGATCTGATTCCCAAAGAATTTCTGACGGAACTGATGCTGCTCCAAGATCAGTTGCCGCCATTTGCCAACGCCCAAGCCTTCGCTCTGATTGAATCAGAATTAAGGCAGCCTGTTCGAGATATTTATCAAGAGATCTCACCCAGCCCCGTGGCGGCAGCTAGTTTAGGGCAGGTCTATCGTGGCCGCTTGTATACTGGCGAAGAAGTGGCGATCAAAGTTCAGCGTCCCAATTTACGCCCAAAGCTGGCTTTAGATCTCTACCTAATGCGGATTATGGCCGCCTGGTTTGGCCCTTTGCTACCGCTGAATCTGGGTCATGACTTAACCCTAATCGTGGATGAGTTTGGGACTAAACTTTTTGAAGAAATTGACTACATCAATGAAGGCCAAAACGCAGAACGCTTTGCTCACAATTTCCAAGATTCTGAAGAGGTCAAGGTCCCTAGCATTCACTGGGCCTACAGCAGTCGGCGAGTGTTGACCCTGGAATGGATTAATGGCTTTAAGCTCACTAATACTCAATGTGCCGTCGATGCCAATATGGATCCAGATCGGCTGGTGCAAATCGGGGTCGTTTCTAGCTTGCGTCAACTGCTAGAGTTCGGCTTTTTTCACGCCGACCCGCACCCCGGTAATTTGTTCGCGACCTCCGAAGACAGCATGGCCTATGTTGACTTTGGCATGATGGATCAACTTGACCAAATCACCAAAAATACGTTGGTGGATGCGGTGGTGCATCTGGTGAATAAGGATTACCAATTGTTGGCGGCTGACTTCGTGAAACTAGGCTTCTTGACACCTGAGACGGATATTCATCCGATTATTCCAGCCTTGGAAGATGTCTTTGACGATGTGATTGGGGCCAGCGTTGGCGACTTCAACTTCAAAACGATTACGGATCGCTTTTCGGAACTGATGTATGACTATCCGTTTCGCGTTCCGGCTAAGTTTGCCCTCATTATCCGGTCTCTAGTGACCCAAGAAGGGGTCGCCCTATGCTTGAACCCAAACTTCAAGATTATTGAAGTCAGTTACCCTTATGTGGCTCAACGGTTATTAGCGGGAGAAACCCCTGAATTTCAGCGACGACTCTTAGAAGTGCTGTTCAAAGACGGCAAGTTCCAGTGGCAACGGCTAGAGAACCTCATTGAAATTGCTCAAACCGATCAAAGCTTCGATCTAATCCCCACGGCTAGATTGGGGATGCAGTTTTTGATGTCAGATGAGGGTCAGTTCTTGCGGCGTCAAGTCATACTAGCTCTGATTGAAGATGATCGCCTCCATACCGAAGAGGTAGAGCGGCTCTGGAACTTGATTAAGGATGACCTGAAGCCAGAAAAGTTGTTTAGTGCAGCGCTGGGGGCGTTGGCCGATTTCTCAGACTCGAATCTACCGGAATGGTTACCGCGTCCGAAGCTATCGGTGTCTTAAAGCGCTGGTTGTTGACCTTAATTCTGTCTTCGTCTCCCATAAAACTTGCCTCTAAAAGTTAGCTGTGTATTGCTACTGCTGTTCTCATTGATAGCGGCTGAGCCTGATACCTGAACATTCAGAAACCTAAATCATCAAGGTATGCACCAGATCCCGTTCAGGATTTACAATTTGTTTAGGTAGATGACAAAATATTGAGGAACTGATGGAGTATACCCTGCCAGCAATTTATAACATTCCTTCTCCCCCTTACTTTCTAGTCGTAATTTCAGCCCTTCTAGGATTTGCATGTGGTAGGGCTTTTGAAGTGTCCCTAAAGCAAAAAGCGGATGAATGGGCCAATAAACGCACCACGAAACCCCTGAGTGATGTGACTGAACTCCGACTTCTGATTCCACTAGCTGGTGTTTGTCTGTGTAGTTGGACTTTTTTAGGTACTGCCTTGACCATTTTTGCGGTGTCTTGGGCCCAAGGATTCACAACCGCATTTTTCGTGGTTACCTTTAGTGCAGTCTTGCTTTGGTCTCAGATGATTCAGGTGATGAAAGCGATAGAAGAGGGCGGGTCAGAAGCATTAGAAATCACCAGCATCTTCTAGTCTTTGACTCAATAGGATCATGACACTGAGCTTGTGCATGATTGTTAAAAACGAGGCAGCGAATTTACAGCGCTGCCTTGCTAGTGTCGTCGGTGTTGTTGATGACATGATCGTCGTTGATACTGGTTCGACTGATCAGACGGTGACCATTGCTCAAGATTTTGGTGCCCATGTTTACACCTATGACTGGTGCAACGATTTTGCGGCTGCTCGCAACTATGCGCTGCAATATGTACAGTCCGATTGGATTTTAGTATTAGATGCCGATGAGTGCTTGGTCAGCGCCATCATTCCCCAATTACGCACGGCTATCCAGCAACCCGATACTCTGGCAGTAACTCTCCTTCGCTACGAGGTTGGGGCCCAACAGTCACCGTATTCGTTACTGTCTCGTTTGTTTCGCAATCACCCGCAAATTAGCTTTGTGCGGCCGTATCACGAACTAATTGACGATAGTGTGGTGGCGATTCAAACCCAGGAACCCCGATGGCAGGTGGGTTATATTCCTGAGGTGGCCATTGAACATTCTGGGTATCAGGTGGATGCGATCGCAGCCCAGAACAAATACCAACGGGCCTGCCGAATCATGACCGCAGCCCTAGCTCAAAATCCCCAAGATGCCTATCTTTGCAGTAAATTGGGTGCCCTTTACGTAGAGATGGGCCAGGTACAACAGGGGTTAGATCTGCTCCACCGTGGACTCAAGCTGCGACCCCCAGAACCTTCTATTCTGTATGAGCTGTATTATCACCTGGGCCATACCTATGCCCGTTGTGGCCAACTCCAGCCTGCACTACAACAGTATCAACAGGCGGTTGCCCAGAATTTGCCAGACCTATTGAAAATTGGAGCCTACAACAACTGGGCTAATCTACTCAAGCAGCAAGGACAATTAGCTGAAGCCTGCCAACTCTATCGACAAATGGTTGCCATTCAACCCGATTTGGCAATCGGACACTACAATTTGGGGCTAACCCTCAGAGAAATGGGGGATTTGCAAGGTGCGATCGCTGCCTATCAGCAAGCCCTGCAAAAACAGCCTGACTACGCTGATGCTTATCAAAACCTAGGCGTTGCCCTCCTCAAACAAGGGAACTTACCCGCCAGTCGACAAGCCTTCGAAAAAGCGATTGCTCTCCACTTGCATCACCATAATGGGGCCGCAGCAGAGCGGTTAAAGCAGGGAATAGCAGACCTATTTCCTGACTCATCCTCACTTCATCCCTAAGGCTTGAACGTCAAAGGCCTTAACCTTACAAAATTTGATCTTCCCCTAATCCCTGAATATCTTTCATGATTCGAGACAGATCCCGTGTTTCATTCATGACGATGCGAGTCGGAGTACCACTGATAATGCCTTCAAAATCATGGAAAGAAGCTTTAATCTCCGGTCCCTGGTGGCTAATAGAATACTCTCGAATTCCCTTATCATGCCAAGAGCCTCGCATCTTAAACACATTGATAGCCCGGGACATTTCTCCTCGAATCTCCACATACTGCAACATCAAAATGGTGTCTGTAATCGTAGAAATATGGGATTCCGTGATCGAATGAGAGCCTAAAAAGTGATCCGTTGTATTGGTAAAGAAGCCCGTAATTTCTTCCTGCTTAGCAAAGCCGGTCACACCAATCACGAATTGACGAAAGGCATTGTTGCTGACCCCCCGAGCCAAGGCGGAGAGAGAGTCAATGGAAATGCGTGTGGGTTTAAACTCAGCAATCTCAGATTTAATCTGTTGCAAGTGATCTTCTAAACCTGCCGATTCTGGGTAGGCACAGAGGATTTTTAACAGTCCCTTTTGCTCCATTTCCTCAAAATCGATTCCCCAGGAGTAGGCATTCCGAGATAGTTGGGCTCGGGATTCTTCATAGGCAAACAAAATTGCTCGGTCACCATTCTGGCAGGCATTCTCTATGAATTTGCTCACCAGCATCGTTTTGCCTGTGCCTGTGGCCCCTGTGACTAAAATGATTGAGTCTCTGAAGAAACCACCACCGCACATTTCATCCAACGTTTCCACCCCAGAAGAAACCCGAGTATTGGAAGATCGCTGGGTCAGACGCATGGCCCCCAGCGGGAAAATATTGATGCCATCATCTGTAATGGTGAAGGGATATTCACCCTTCATATGGCTGGTCCCTCGCAATTTCAGAACTTCTAAGGTGCGTCGTCGTCGTTCACCTTCTAGCACATTGCGGACAATGACTACGTTATCCGATACAAATTCTTCCACCCCATAGCGGGCCACAGCACCATATTCATCTATACGCTCTGTGGTCATCACCGTGGTTACCCCAATGTGCTTGAGGCGAGCCGACAAGCGAAAAATCTCCCGCCGAACCACCGTCGCCGCATCATACTGTTGAAAAATTGCGGTCACAGAATCGATACCAACCCGTTTAGCCTGGTACTTGCTGATCGCATATTGAATGCGCTCAATCAACGCAGATAGATCAAATTCCCCAGCAATATCCTGGCCTTCTGGATCGGGGGAAGCATCCAAAATAAAGAGCTTGCCATCATCAATCAGTTGCTGCAGATCCCAACCAAAGCTCAAAGCATTTTTAATAATGTCTGAAGGTGATTCCTCGAAGGTAACAAAAATCCCCGGATCATCGAAGTGAATAATGCCATGATACAGAAATTGAATCGCAAAGAGCGTTTTCCCTGTACCAGCTGTGCCACTTACTAAGGTCGTTCTACCGACCGGAAAACCACCATGACTAATATCATCAAAGCCTTCAATACGGGTTAGTATCTTTTGAACTTCGATTTTATGTTTTTTTTCGGGCTTCGACGAGCTGCTTTTCTTCATATTGCATCTGCAGTGAGATTAATAAGGATTTTTTAATTGAATACAAACGGAATAAGTCTGCATAGCTGTCAATGAAAGTATTTAATATTCCAGTGTTCCTTCTGACAACTCTTCGTAAAGTAAATCTAAGCCAATCAAAACTCGCTCGCGATCTGATAAATCACCAATGATTTTGCGAACAGGTGGAGGCAAGACTTTTGCCAGTGTGGGTGTAGCCAATATTTTATCTTCTTCAGCAAGCTGAGGATTCTTTAATACATCAATCACTTTCAAAGCATAAACACCTTGAAATTCGGTTTCCAGAATATGATTAAGGGTTCTTAAAGCTCTAACAGAGTTGGGGGTGTTACCCGCAACATAGAGTTTGAGGACATAGGTTTTTCTGAGAGAACTCATAGCAAGGAAGTGCGGTTAATTTTTATTAAAGAATGAACTAACGGGTTTTGGGGATTGAACGACGGTACATCTCACACAGATGGGCCATGATATCAATTAATGTCAAGCGATAATCAATCAGAATATCTTCGTTGCGGCCTTCTAGTTTTAATTGTTTCGCAAAAGCATCCATTAACTCCATATGAATTTCTATGACTTTTAAAATTGAAATATCAGCAAAGAAAATCTGAGTAACAAAGTCATCAATTTCCTGATTGACGGGGCTATCTTGCCGAAAATAGTTAAGAATAATGTCCCGATAATCCCGCTTGAGATTGGTGAGATAGTTTGTTTGTTCTGCTTCAGAAAGTCTGTGGAAAAACTGCTGTGAATTTCGCTGGTAATACACACCCAGATAACCAAGGCGTTCTTTTAGCTTTTGGGACAACCGTTGTTGTTGCGTGACTAAATTAGTTTGAATCTTCTGACTAGCCAGCTTGGCAGGATCTGTAGTGGGTAAACGACAAGCCTTGGACAACTGCAAAAACTGAGCGATCGCTTGATCAATTCCAGGGAGAAGATTCTCCTGAATATTACCTGGAACTCTCACTTCAGCAATATGGTAGCAACTCTGCTCTTGCGTGGTGTCATTGTTATTGCCGCAAGGTTTGAGAGAAGATTCTGTCTCTGCCTCTGTCTGCAAAAACACAGCAGGCAATAAAATAGCTTCCCGGTGGAGGTGGCTCAAAATCTTTGGAAGTGCCGAATGGTCTTCTAAAATAAGACAATCGATACGATGCTTGGCCTGTTCAACTAGCTCCAAGAAGTTGTCATCGGTTGCATGTACTAAACTATAGCGATCTCCCTCCAAAATCTGGGTAAATAGGTCAACTAAAGAGACTGAGTTCAGTAGCGTACAGATAAAGATTTGGGGACGAGAGACCACAGGTTGAGAATGGGTCATAACGCCAAATTTATCTAAATATTAAGAAATACTTTAGCATCAAATGAGAGTATGAAGAAGCAATAAATATCATGTCTGCATTATGGCAATTCTGACTCAAAATTGACGTACCCCATTGATCCCCATGAGACAAATGGAATGATGGAAGTTACATTTGTCCCTGATTAGGGATGTTTGCTGCTCAGACTCTACAAATTTCCCCTATCTGCGACTATTCCCTATGACCAAAGCTCGTGCGAATCTCCATATCCTCTATCTTCAGATTCGCCACGATCCGGTGACACGAGAGGAAGAGCTGCAAGAGTTTACTCGCTACAGTCAACTGGATGAGTCCCAGTTCAGCATCCTCAATGTTTTCGACAACCCAGTATTTTCCGCTCGCTGTGTGGACACTTACGATGCGCTGTTTATCGGCGGGTCAAGTGATGCCTCAGTTCTCAAACCCGATGTGTATTCCTTTGTTGAACCTGCGAAACAACTGCTCCGACGCTGTGCTGATTACAATATTCCTGTTTTTGCCTCCTGCTTCGGGTTTCAATTGGGTGTTGAAGCCTTAGGAGGTAAAGTCATTCATGATCCCAACCAGATGGAAATGGGAATTTATCCCATGCACCTCACCCTTGAAGCGGATCAAGATGTCCTATTTTGTGATGTCCCCAATCCCTTTTTAGTGGTCTCAGGTCATCAAGAGCGAGCGATTGAACTGCCTCCAAACACAAGATTATTGGCTTTTACTGAGCGTTGTCCATACCATGTTTTCAAAGTAATTGATAAACCATTCTACGGATTTCAGTTTCATCCCGAAGTCGATCACGATGACTTAGCTGCCCGAATTACCCGTTACCAGAATCGATATCTAGAGACTGATGCAGCATTGCAGTCTATTCTTGGTAACCTCCGTCCCACGCCAGAGTCTAATCGACTCATCCAAAAATTCGTTGATCGGATACTTCTCTAAAACAGTTAAAATCGGCACTGACCTTCCCCCTGTATTGTTATTCCTCTTTATCCTCTTTAAGGTACTTTCATGTCCACCTCTCTGACAACGGATCAAGTTAATCGAATTGTTTGGAACCAGCATCATGATCCTTTTGAGATTCTAGGTCCCCATCCCATTCAAACTGCGGGTAAATCAGGGTGGATTGTGCGAGCATATTGGCCAAATGCCGATACAGTCTCCGTGGTATGTCCAGAGGAGAGACAAGAATATCCGATGCATAGTGTCCACAATCCTCACTTTTTTGAATGTGAAGTGCCCATTACGGACGCTCTAAATTACCAGCTTCGGGTCAAAGAAGGCGATCATGAGCGGGTTATCTATGATCCTTATGCATTTCAGTCACCTCGGGTTACCGAGTATGATCAACACCTGTTTGCCGAAGGCAACCACCACCGAATTTATGAAAAATTAGGAGCACATCTAATTACGGTAGAAGGAGTGGCGGGGGTCTACTTTGCAATTTGGGCTCCCAGTGCTCGAAATGTCTCTCTACTAGGGGACTTCAATGCTTGGGATGGGCGACAACATCAAATGCGCAAGGGACCGTCAGGGATATGGGAATTGTTTATTCCTGAATTGGGGGTGGATGAACATTATAAATATGAAATCAAGAACAATGAAGGGCATATCTACGAAAAATCTGATCCCTATGGGTTTCGACAAGAAGTCCGCCCTAAAACAGCCTCAATTGTTACGGATCTCAATACTTATAGCTGGTCAGATACAGCTTGGATGGCGGAGCGTCGTCATAATGATGTTCTAGCTCAACCTATCTCGATTTATGAAGTGCATCTGGGGTCATGGCTGCATGCTGCCGCAGATCAACCACCGCAGTCTGCAGAAGGTAATCTCTTGCCTGCAGTGATGGTATCAGAGCTAAAACCTGGGGCTAGGTTTCTCACTTATCGAGAGCTAGCAGAGCGGTTAATCCCCTATGTCAAAAACTTGGGCTTTACCCATATTGAGTTACTGCCGGTTGCCGAACATCCTTTTGATGGGTCTTGGGGCTATCAAGTCACGGGCTACTACGCCTGTACGTCTCGATTCGGTACTCCTGAAGATTTTATGTATTTTGTCGATCAATGCCATCAACAAGGGATTGGCGTCATTGTTGATTGGGTGCCGGGGCACTTTCCGAAAGATGGCCATGGCTTAGCCTTCTTCGATGGCACACATCTCTATGAACATGCTGATCCCCGCAGAGGAGAGCATAAAGAATGGGGGACCCTCGTTTTTAACTACGGCCGCAATGAAGTCAAGAATTTCTTAATTGCCAATGCCTTATTTTGGTTTGATAAATATCACATTGATGGTATTCGGGTAGATGCGGTCGCTTCCATGCTCTACCACAACTATTGCCGTAAAGATGGGGAATGGGTCGCCAATGAGTATGGAGGCGCTGAAAATCTTGAGGCGGCTAATTTCCTGCGCCATCTCAATGATGTTCTCTTTAGCTATTTTCCTGGCATTCTGTCTATCGCCGAAGAATCCACATCATGGCCAATGGTGTCATGGCCAACCTATGTAGGAGGACTAGGCTTTAACCTCAAGTGGAATATGGGGTGGATGCATGACATGTTGGATTACTTCAACATGGATCCTTGGTTTCGCCAGTTTCACCAAAATAATCTCACCTTTAGCATCATGTATGCCTTTAGTGAGAATTTTATGTTAGCGCTATCTCACGATGAAGTTGTGCATGGCAAAAGCAACATGCTGGGCAAAATGCCAGGGGATGAATGGCAGAAATTTGCCAACTTGCGCTGTCTCTATACCTTTATGTTTACTCACCCTGGCAAAAAGACCCTATTTATGAGCATGGAATTTGGGCAATGGAGTGAGTGGAATGCTTGGAGAGATCTAGAGTGGCAACTTCTAGAGTTTGTACCTCATCAAAACTTGAAGAAATTTGTCACTGATTTGAATCAGATCTATCGACAGCTCCCTGCTTTATACACCAACGATTTCGGCTATGACGGGTTCGAATGGGTGGACTGCAATGACAATCGCCACAGTGTGATTTCATTTATCCGCAGGGCCAAAGAGTCTGATGATTTTGTCCTCACAGTTTGTAACTTCACCCCTCAACCCCATAGCCATTACCGAGTTGGAGTGCCAGAAGCAGGCTACTACGTCGAACGTTTTAACAGTGATGGCCGTCAGTATGGTGGCAGTAATATGGGAAATCTAGGCGGGAAATGGACTGATGAATGGGCCTTTCATAACCGTCCTTACTCTCTAGATCTATGTTTACCGCCCTTGGCAACTTTGGTCTTTACCCTGGACCGTCAAAAGACAGCGGAGGCTTACCAACAAAAACTTAACGCTTCCAATTCTTAGGTTTTGCCAATGTCAGAAAACCTGTCAAACTGGGTTTGAGAAAGATCCCTACCATCAATCATTCAAGGAGAGGATGCCCGCATGGGCGCTACGCTAGAGCAAATTTCTGGTTACTTAGATAACCAAGGTCTGATCTATGAAATGCAGCCTGAAAAGACCCGGATCATTACTCAGGTTGAAGCAGATCATGTTGATAATTTTTTGATCGTGATTCAGCTCGATGAAGAGGGCGAATTTTTCAAACTCTTTGTGCCTGAGGTGCTAATAGGTGTCCAAGATCATCCCCACAAGGCTGCGATCTTGCAAACAATGCTGGTGATCTCTTGGGAGACGAAGATGTTGCAGTGGGAATACGATGTATCTGATGGTGAGATTCGGGCCATTATTGAATTTCCCCTTGAAGATGCCATTCTGACTGAACGCCAGTTTGATCGTTGCTTTAGCGGTTTGGTGGAGATGGTGGATAGCTGGGCGATGCCTCGCTTGCGTGAGGTGATGGCAACAGGGGTAGACCCCGGAGATGTGGCCTTGGGTGAACGTCTGCTGTTGACCATCGAACAAGAGGCCCCTGGCTTACTTGGCCTTTTAGAAAAAGCAATGGAGGCTCGTAAGTATCGGGGACAGTTCCCTCCTCTACGAGACTCCTCTTAAGTCTCTCGTAAAGACGCTAGGATAAAAAAGTGCCGTCTGACATCCAAGGGCTGACCCTGTGCTGAAGACTCTAAAAACCGATTTCCAGATTATTTTTGATCGGGATCCTGCAGCTCGCAATTGGCTGGAAGTTTTGGTGTGCTATCCAGGCTTGCAAGCTATCCTTTTACATCGGTTTGCCCATTGGTTATTTATTTTAGGGCTGCCCTTTGTGCCTCGGTTGATCTCGCATTTCTCCCGCTTTCTGACGGGGATTGAAATCCATCCTGGTGCTTTGTTGGGAGAAGGTGTTTTTATTGATCATGGCATGGGCATTGTGATTGGAGAAACTGCTATTGTCGGTGGTTTCAGCTTGATTTATCAAGGGGTGACCTTGGGAGGGACTGGTAAAGAAACGGGCAAGCGTCATCCTACAGTGGGAGAGAATGTCGTGATTGGAGCAGGCGCCAAGGTTCTAGGCAATATCCAACTGGGAAAGAATGTGCGAGTCGGAGCAGGCTCTGTTGTTCTGCGAGATGTTCCGTCTGATTGCACGATTGTGGGTGTGCCGGGACGGATTGTCTATCGGGGAGGAGAAAAAGTAGAACCGCTGGAACATGGTCAGCTACCTGATTCTGAGGCCCAAGCCATGCGCTATTTGGTAGATAGACTGGAGAGTTTAGAGCAGGAGGTCCGAGCATTGAGACAGGCTTCTCCCATCGCTCAGCCAGAAGTTGAGATCTCTGAATGCTGCCATCTTCGAGATAAGGCAATTGAGCAATTTTTAGACGGTACAACCATTTCTGAGAATGTCTAAGCTAATTTTTATCTATAATGCTGACTCGGGTACGGTCAATGCGGCTTTGGACGTTGCCCATAAGCTGTTTTCTCCGGATACCTATAGCTGCAATTTATGTGCGTTGACTCACGATACATTTACAGAGCGGTCAGCGTGGAAATCTTTTCGAGAAACTCATTCTATGCCGATGGTGTTTCTGCATCGGGATGAGTACGAACGAAATCGGGGTAACCAAAAGCAGCTAGTAGAAGATCCTCATTATACCTACCCCATCATCTTGAAAGAAGAGCAAGATCGCACGGATGTTTTTTTAGAGACCACTGAGCTTAATCAAATCCAGGATGTCAACGACTTGATCGCTACGATTCAACAGCGTCTATCGTAAGTCAGTATATGTTTTAAGAGCTGGCATCTCGTCGAGCTTTTTGATGCTGTCTTCTCTGGGCAAACCACGCTTGTAACTGCTGGCGACACATCGTTTCATGGATGCCGGGAACTACGGTTAATTTGTGAAAAGAACAAGGGCTGTCCGGCAGATTTAAGACGGTCCGAATAGCTCCTGTTTTAGGATCGCTGGCCCCATAAACCAATAGACCGAGACGGGCTTGGATAATCGCGCCTGCACACATGGGGCAAGGTTCTAGGGTGACATAAAGGCTGCATTCGTGCAGGCGCCAGGATTGGATAGCTTGGCTAGCGACCCTGAGAGCCAAAATTTCTGCATGGGCTGTGGGGTCGCGATCGCGTTCTCGCCTATTTTCCCCTTCAGCGATACAGTGTCCTTCAGGGCCGACGATCACAGCACCCACCGGAACTTCACCAGCAGCACCCGCTTGGGTGGCTAGCGCCATTGCTTTGGCCATCCACTGATGATGTTCGGAGTAGCTTGAGACGTCCACTCTTGATTTAATGAAACTATTGTTACGTGTTAGCCCATTATTATGCCTTTAATTAAAGTGCAATCATCCATTGAAACACCCGATCAATCCGTTGTCGAAACCCTATTGAAGCAACTTTCCGCTCAGTTGGCCCAGCATCTTGGTAAGCCAGAATCTTATGTGATGACAGCTTTTGAGGGGGAAACCCCGATGACGTTTGCGGGAACAACAGAGCCTGTCTGTTATGTAGAGATCAAAAGCGTCGGTACCATGAGTAGCCCTCAAACGAAAGCGATGAGTCAGGACTTCTGCGAGCAGCTCGAAGCCTCTTTAGGGGTACCTAGACAGCGCATTTATATTGAATTTGCTGACGCAAGAGGCATGATGTGGGGATGGAACGGGTCTACGTTTGGCTAGGAAGCGCTAAGGAAATACTAGCTTACACCGTTTGAACAATCTGTTTGGTTGTCAGTAAAGTATCGAGACTAATGACACCGGGGGCAACGCTATTGGCAGAACTCAGGCCAAGGGCAAGGGAGCCCCCTGGACCACTGGATTGTCTTAAGAACTGGGGACTGGTATTAATGAAAACTTGAGCACTACGAACGCCCTGAATAAATTGCTGGCTGTCTTGATAGGAATCTGTGACTAAACAGTCTGCATGATGGCTGCTATGGCGATTGATCCAGCCTAAGGCATCGGCTAAATCATCCACCATGCGAAAAGCGACAATTTTTTGTAAATAGGGCTGTTGCCACTCTTCCTTGGTGGCTAAGATCAATTCTGGAAACTCAGCCGCTAGAGTGGCGTCTCCACGCAGCTCAAAGCCTTTTTCCTTGAGGCTACTCCACAACAGCGTTAGCCGAGACTGTTTAATGTTAGGGGTTAACAATACTTTTTCGATCGCGTTCACGGAATCGGGGAACCCCTGATGGCTACTGACAATCATGGACCGGGCTAAATCTGTACTGCCAGAATCTGACCAGAACAGATAGCAGTTCCCCATTGCCGACTGCAGCGCAGGCAGGTTCGATTGCTGAACGACTTGTTGAACTAGACTGGGACGGCCATAGGGGATGACTAGGTCAATGGGTAAGTCCCCAGCCACGAGATTTGCAATGGAAAGATTGCGATCGCAAGGAAGAGACTGCACACTAGCAATTGGTAGATCAGCTTGTGTTAATGCTTCGTGGAGCAATTCTGCCACCACCTGGTTCGACTGTTGGGTTTCTACGCCCCCTTTAAGCAACAGCGAATTGCCAGTCTTCCAGCACATAGCAGCCAATAATAGGGCCAGATCAGGGAAGGCTTCATAGATGAAAGCCACTACCCCGCGCGGGTAAGATTTAGCATATCCTGGGGCAACCATGCAGGCCGATGGAATGCAGGCCATTATTGCTAAAGGGTCAGAAATTACAGCTAGCTGGTTGAGCATGAGTCTCAAGGTCTGCAAGCGTTCTGGAGTCAACTTGAGCCAGTTCAACACGAGCGAAGGAATAGCCAAGTCACGACTGACTTCCAAATCGATGGTATTGGCTTCTAGTAAATCATCTTGGCGATCTTGCAAAACTTGAGCCAAACAACCGAGTAACCGATTACGATGCTGATGAGGCAATCGGGCCAATTTCTGCGAGGCAATGTCAGCCTGATGCACGGTTGTGTTCAGGTCAAATCTTTGAGCAGCATCCATAGGCAAAATAAACCACTAACGTCTGTTTAGAGATGACCAAAGTAGGAAAACCATAATCAGAACCATGCCAATTTGCAGTTCCCTACTCACAAAAAATGGAAAAACAGTGGGGAAGAATATGATGACAATGAGACCCAAGACCAATGACAGACGCAGAAAACGCCAATAAACAATCTGTTGTTTATGTCGAGAGGGGTGCCAGTGCCGACCTGTCCAGTACCAGCTTTTGGGTGGATGATGGGCTGAGCATTGTTCAATCGTATACCCATCAGGTTTAACAACAAAGATGTGATGACATTGCTCACAACCCAACGCATCCGTGAGCATGATGGGACTTAGGTGTCCATGCCGTCTACAAGGGCAGGGGTAAGTATCCCTTGCATCTATTTTGCTAATTTTCGCGGAAGGCACAAACCAACATTTCCAATCACATGTCTAGCCCTTAGTACAGAAAAATCAAAGCTATTGAACCACAATCTCAGCCTTGAGGGCTCGGAACAGAACCCGCACATCTTTAAAACTTCATGCTATTTGTTGAATGAGGGGTCAATCAGCGCAGTACTCAAGATTACTCCATTTTACCTGAAGCTTCTGAGAACTGGACTAACAACGCAAAAGCGGGTAACGCGATTCGAACGCGCGACATTCACCTTGGCAAGGTGACGCTCTACCACTGAGCTATACCCGCAGATAGAAAACTTATTTGACTAGCTTCTCAAAAGTAAGCTTGTCTGTCAATGAATTAAGACTCATTAGACTCAGATTGCAACGTTGGAGAAGGTGAAATCCCAATCGAGCCAGGAGGCAAAGTAGAAGTCTGTTCGGCGTTCTGACCGTTGGTGCTGGCAACCGCGAGCTGTGGTCGGAGTTGCTGCATGAGACTAGCCATTTCCAGGGCATTCATGGCAAAATCCCAGCCTTTATTACTTTTAATCCCTGCCCGTTCAAGGGCTTGCTGCATGCTATCCACAGTGAGAATACCAAAGATAACAGGTACACCTGTTTGCATACTCGCAACGGTAATTCCTTTAGAGACCTCACCTGCAACATAATCGAAGTGAGGGGTTTGACCGCGAATAACAGCCCCGAGACAAATAATGGCATCGTAGCATTGAGCCAAAGCTAACTGTCGGGCCACCAAGGGGATCTCAAACCCACCCGGAACCCAAATATAGTCAACCTGTGGACCATCACTATCAGTGTTAACCCCATGCCGCTGCAAACAGTCCTGACAGCCACCTAACAATTTGCTGGTGACAAGATCATTGAAGCGGCCAATGATGATGGCAAAGCGAAAGGATGCCGAATGCGTGAATTTGCCTTCAAAGACAGCCATTCTAGTTTTCCTTAAGATTCATCAAGTAGGGTTGTTGTTCTAGGGGCCATTAAACGCGAATGTCGTTACACTACTACGATAGATAGCAATGCAGCCGCAAGTAGTGTGGCGACCCAGGCGGCAGCGCCACCCCAAATGAGTCGATTGGAACTACTAGAGCCATCGTCCGTTGCAAAAACAACGGGCACACCGATGATCATGGCAAATGATAGCGCTACAAAAGCAGCAATTAAAAGCTGAAATAATACTGACATGGTTCTCTCCCAATCCAGTCCTGAAAGAAGTTTAAAAAAGAGCAAATTAACTAGGCATTTGAGAGTGCCTATGCCAGATAATCATACCTTAAAAGGGCAAATTTTCTTGGCAGGGAAAGACATGTTCGTCAGTTGTGGGATGTGAAGTATTGGATGGATATTGTCTTGTGTCATCGAACCGCAGACTTTGATACTTTAGGGGCTGCTGTCGGTATTACTTGTTTGCAGCCAGGTACCCGAATTGTTCTCTGTGGGGGTGCTCACCCTACTGTTCGAGATTTTTTGGCTCTGTACCGAGATCAATTCCCCTTGATTGAGCATCGCTCGGTGAGCAGTCAGACATTGCGCTCAATTACAGTTGTAGATGTGCAGCGACGCGATCGCTTGGGCACGGCTGCAGCTTGGCTAGACGCGCCGCAGGTCAAGATCAAGGTTTATGACCACCATCTGCAGGGGCAGCGAGATATCACCACAGATGATGTGGTGGTTGAAGCCGTGGGGGCAGCGACGACACTGATTGCCGAGGAATTACAACAACAGCAGATTGAGCTACCTGTGGCAGTGGCTACGGTGATGGCCTTAGGAATTCATATGGATACTGGCTCTCTGAAGTATCAAAGTACGACGGTACGGGATGCAGCCGCCTTGACTTGGCTGATGGCACAGGGGGCAAATCAAGCCGCGATCGCAGACTATACCGACCCTGGATTTTCGGTTGATCTGCAAGAGTTACTGGGGCAAGCTCTAGAAACAATTCAGACCCAATCCGTTCACGGTTATACGGTCGCTTGGGTGATCCTAACCACAGCAGCGTATGTTCCGGGTTTGGCCAGCCTGACCTCACAACTGATGCTCCTCAACGAGAGTGATTGTTTGTTGTTAGCGCATATCTTTGGCGAAGGGGTACCCCAGAAACTCAGTATTATTGGTCGTTCTCGCATTGAGGGGATTGATTTGAATGCGCTATTGCAACCCCTAGGGGGAGGAGGCCATGCGCGGGCGGCAGCCGTGACCCTCAAACGGGAACACCCCCAAGATACTGTGCTGGATCTGGTCGATCAGCTGACTCAACAGATACCGCTGCCGCCCACGGCTGCCGATTTAATGTCTTCTCCAGTGCGGACTATTCGACCGACCACGACGATTAATCAGGCACGCCGCATTTTGCTACGCTATGGTCACTCGGGTTTATCCGTGGTCAATGACCAGGACCAATTAGAAGGGATTTTGTCGCGGCGGGATCTGGATATTGCCCTGCATCACGGATTTGGCCATGCTCCAGTTAAAGGCTACATGACCACCCCTGTTCGCACGATTCACCCGGATACCGCTTTGCCAGACATTGAATCAATGATGGTCACCTACGATATTGGCCGTTTGCCTGTCTTGGATCAGGACCAATTGGTAGGAATTGTCACCCGCACGGATATTCTCCGCCAGTTGCATCAGCTGAAGCATCCGGTGTTGCCGCCCCATCGGCAGGTGGTGCGCACCTCGATTCAAGATCAGTTGCGTTCTCAACTCTCTCCCACCCACGCAGCAATTCTCTCAACCGCCGCCGCTGCCGCCGCCGCTCAAGGCTGGCAACTTTATCTAGTGGGGGGTGCTGTCCGCGATTTGCTCTTGGCAGGACCCGATCAGCCTTTTGCTGTCAAGGAGTTCGATTTGGTCGTAGATGGCGTCGACACAACAGCAGTGGCTGCCGGAGGCATTTTGGCTCAAATGTTGCAAGAGACTTACCCTGAAACCCAATTACAGGTTTACGGCCAGTTCCAAACCGCGGCCTTGATTTGGCCACCTGGATCAGAATTAGCCGGATTTTCTGTCGATATTGCCACGGCCCGCAGTGAATTTTATCCTTATCCAGCCGCCAACCCGGAAGTGGAAGCCAGCTCAATTCGCCAAGATCTGTATCGGCGGGACTTTACGATTAATGCCTTGGCCGTCAGACTTACGGGTCAAGGATCTCAGTCACGCCCCAGTGGCGAGTTACTCGATTTCTTTGGGGGGGTGGTTGATCTGCAAGATCGCCAAATTCGAGTCTTGCATCCCAATAGTTTTATTGAAGATCCCACCCGGATTTTTCGGGCGGTGCGGTTTGCAACGCGGTTGGAGTTTGAGATTGGTGAGCATACGGAGCGTTATATTCGGCATGCGATCGCAAGTGGGATCTATACCCAAGTCCAGTTAGGAGAGGGGAAAGCACCAGCGTTGCAATCCCGTCTCCAGAATGAACTAAAGTATATTTTTCAGACATCACACTGGGCCAGAGCGCTGCATTTGCTTGCGGATTTGGATGCTCTGCAATGTATTCATCCGCAGTTGCAAATAGATCGATTGTGGTGGCGACGGGTCCGTCTAGCTAATCGCTGGCACACAATTTTTGACGCACATCATCAGCATATTGCGCCTTGGTTGCTTATCCTAGAAGTTCTGATTGCGGCGTTGCCCCCCACTGAACGCTGCCAAGTGGCGGCAAATCTCCATCTACCGGAATTGAGTCTGCAACGGTTGCAAAAGTTAGATCCAATTTTGCAACATCTCTCAGATCAGGCTCCCACCTCTGCTCCCAGCCAGATTGCAGCACTTTTGACCTCCTACAAAGCATCGCAGTTGCTACTCGTAGCAGCCTATGGCAATGTCAGGATACGGGGCTGGTTATGGCGATATCTCCAAGATTGGTCCACCCGAAAACTGTTACTGACAGGCAAGGACTTAATCCAGTTAGGCTATCAACCCGGTCAACCCTTCAAAGTCATACTATCCGCACTCTGGGCTGCTACTTTAGACGGTGAGTTGCAAAATCCTGAACAGGCCCAAGCATGGGTTCAACAGCATTTCCCTCTCACTGATCTGCAGCCATAATCAGTACAGCTCCCCCTGAGTCTGATAGAGTCATCAATGAAAATTGCTGGAAGACTTCATGCTGAAGCATCGCCAGAAACGTTGGTGGCGTCAACCTCGGATTCGAGGTTGGCTGATTCAAGGATTGGTGCTGTTTATTGTGGGGTTAGCCATTGTTTACTTTGCCACTAACCTGGTCCAAAATTTACAGCGCCTCAATCTACCCTTTGGGTTCGACTTTTTATGGTCCAAGTCCGGGCCGAGTATCGGTGAAACCCTAGTTGAGTATTCGCCCACGGACAACATTGCTTGGGCCTTTGGGGTAGCTCTGCTGAATACACTGCGAGTGATGATTCTGGGGATTGTATTCGCTACCCTGATAGGAATTTTGGTGGGTGTGGCTCGCCTGTCCGATAACTGGTTGGTGCGGAAGCTGGCCACGGTTTACGTGGAAACGTTGCGCAACTTCCCGCTGTTGCTGCAACTCCTATTTTGGTATCTGGCTGTGTTTTTCAAGCTGCCTGGATTTGAAAATCGGGTGCAGCTACCCGGTCCGATTTTTTTGAGCAAGAATGGCGTAGTTTTTCCCTGGTTGCAGGCCAATGCGGCGACGATGACTTGGGTAGTAATGGTGGGATTGGGGAGTGCGATCGCACTTTTGCTCTGGCGATACCTGATCCGTCAACGCATTGAGCGGGGGACAACTACCCCCTCCTGGCTGTGGCCCTTACTACTTTGGACAGGAGTGGTAGGACTAGCAGCGGTCTTCACCCAAGATGTGCCGTTTGTAATGACCCGTCCCCAGGTGATCAACGACTTAGTCGTTGAAGGCGGCTTACAGTTCACCTCTGAATTCTCGGCCTTACTGTTGGGTTTAACGCTGTATAGTGCTGCTTTTATTGCTGAAATCGTCCGAGCCGGAATCACCTCGGTTTCTAAAGGCCAGTGGGAAGCCGCCCAAGCCCTGGGACTAAAACCCACATTGATGATGCGATTCGTCGTCTTTCCGCAAGCTCTGCGCGTAATTGTGCCCCCGCTGACTAGTCAATATTTGAACTTGGCTAAGAATTCTAGCTTGGCAGTCGCTGTTGGGTATCCCGATATTTACTATGTGGCCTCTGCGTCGCTGGAGGAAACGGGGCGATCCGTCGAACTGGTGTTGCTATTGATGGCCATTTATTTAACGATTAGCTTGATTATTTCCACGCTGATGAATCTCTACAATCGCAGTATTCAGTTGGTGGAGCGGTAAGCTTATGACTCTAATCAATTCTAAATCCCGCCCCAAGAGTCCTCCTACTTCTGCATTGACTTGGCTGCGCCGGAATCTATTCAGTACTTGGTACAACAGCTTATTAACCTTGGTGAGCCTCTGGATTGTCTATCTGGGGGGGCGAGGACTCTTGGTCTGGATGTTTAGTCAGGCCCAATGGACCGTATTGCAAGCTAACCTGCGCCTGTTTTTGGTGGGCCGATTTCCCATTGATCAAATTTGGCGAGTATGGCTAGTAGCACTCATTATCGTTGCCGTGGCTAGCTTCACAGCCGGAATCATGCAACCGCATCGTCGTCTCGCAGTGGGAGCAGGCATTGTTACAGCTTGCGGATTGGGGATCATTTCACTGGTTAAAGGCCAGCTCTCAGATGTGATTTGGGTCTTGGCTATGGGTGGTATCACCATCCTTAATTTGCGGTTGGGACCGTGGTCCAAAGCTCGTCTACCCAGATCTCTGCTGACGCGGGGCTTACCTATCCTCTGGTTTCTGACCTTTTTTGCGGTGCTGTGGCTGCTATCTGGAGGTTTGGGATTAAGCTCCATTGAAACCAATATTTGGCAAGGACTATTACTGACAGTACTGACAGCAGTGATTAGTATTGCGCTGTCATTTCCGATTGGGGTGTTGTTAGCATTAGGGCGACGTAGTTCTTTACCTGTGATTCGCACCCTGAGCGTGTTTTATATCGAGGTTGTGCGAGGGTTGCCTTTGATCGGCATTCTCTTCATCGCTGGAGTAATGTTACCGCTGATTTTGCCCAGTCAGGTGCAACTAGATTCGGTCTTGAGAGCTATCTGTGGCCTGACGCTATTCAGCGCCGCTTACTTAGCTGAAAACGTGCGCGGCGGCTTGCAATCCGTTCCCCAGGGGCAAACTGAAGCGGCCAAAGCCTTGGGCCTCAATCCCGTTTTGGTCTTGGGTTTAGTGGTGTTACCGCAAGCGTTGCGGTCTGTGATTCCGGCCATTGTGGGGCAATTTATTGGTTTGTTTAAAGACACATCTTTGCTATCCATTATTGGTCTGGTGGAGTTAACGGGGATCTCACGCTCGATTCTGGCGCAACCTCGGTTTATTGGTCGACATGGTGAAGTGTATTTGTTTATTGGATTACTCTACTGGCTGTTTTGCTATTTGATGTCTATGGGGAGTCGGCGCTTAGAACGTCAGCTAGAAGGAAAATGAAGCTAACTTCTCTTAAGACCTATGCTGTGTGTAGAAAAGAGAGCAACTGAAATGACTGAACCCAATCCCATCATCATGGCGACGGATGTTCATAAATGGTATGACGCCTTTCATGTCTTGCAAGGTGTGAACTTGACGGTTGAACGCCAAGAGGTGGTGGTGCTCATGGGGCCGTCGGGCTCTGGTAAATCTACCTTTATTCGTACTCTCAATGCCTTAGAAGACTATCAGCAAGGTCAGATCACGATTGCTGGCATGGAACTAGCCCAGGACTTAGGCAATATTGAAGCGATTCGCCAAGACGTGGGCATGGTGTTTCAGCAATTTAATTTATTTCCCCATTTGACGGTATTGCAAAATATTACTCTGGCACCCATTTGGGTGCGTCGATGGCCGCGGGCAAAAGCAGAAGCGGTAGCGATGCAACTCCTAGAACGGGTAGATATTCTCGAACAGGCTGACAAGTATCCAGGACAGTTATCAGGAGGGCAGCAGCAACGTGTTGCGATCGCCCGGGCCCTAGCCATGCAACCTAAGATCATGCTCTTCGACGAACCCACCTCCGCCCTGGACCCAGAAATGGTGAAAGAAGTGTTAGTGGTAATGCGATCGCTAGCAGAATCTGGTATGACGATGGTCGTGGTTACCCATGAAGTCGGGTTTGCCCGAGAAGTGGCCCATCGCATTCTGCTCATGGATCAAGGCATGGTTGTGGAAGAAGCAACACCTGCACAATTCTTTCAAAACCCCCAGGAAGACCGGACGAAATTATTTCTCTCGCAAATTCTGTAATCCATTGCTGTGCTTGAGTTTGTTGCTTTGCCTGTATTGTTCAACTCGCATTTCGCGGGACCTATGCAATATCTCCAACGCCACTGCCATTGAAGGGCATCCCCACAATTTGCTGTTTGACTCCTCGCCCCCCACAGCATAATCTTGTACTGCTCAAGCTTGAGTCGACGCCTGACTCCGCAATCGTTGAACAGTCACTAGGACATGGTGAGCTGCTTGTTCAATCTCTTCTGGGGTTGTAAACCGCCCCAACCCAAATCTCAGTGTCGATCGGGCCAATTTTGCAGAGTGCCCTAAAGCCATCAATACATGCGAAGGAGAGGGTTTACTAGACGCACACGCAGATCCCGAAGACAGCGCCACATAAGGTTGCAACCCCAACAAGAACGCTGTACCATCTACATCGGCAAAACTAACCGACAAACACCCCGGCAACCGCTGCTGAGGATGGCCATTTAGGTGAATTCCCTCTAAGACCTGTAACTTTTGCCAGAGATCAGTTCTAAGCTGTGTTAGCCGCTTAGCTGCCGCTGCTTGCTCCGCTACTCCCAGTTCAATCGCTTTCCCTAAACCCACAATCTGGGGAGTGGGTAACGTGCCTGATCGATAATTGCGTTCTTGTCCCCCGCCCTGCAATTGAGGAGCAATCTGCACATGCGGATTACGGTTACGAATATACAATGCCCCAATCCCTTTCGGTCCATAGAGTTTATGTCCGGTTATGGATAGCAAATCAATCTGCATTGCTTTAACATCCAGAGGGATCTTACCGATCGCTTGGGCTGCGTCGGTATGAAACAGAACTTGATGATGGCGACAAAGTTGCCCAATCTGTAGCAAAGGCTGCAATACCCCAATCTCGTTATTGGCCGCCATCACCGACACCAAAATCGTATCGGGTCGAAGGGCGGCTTGCAATTTCTCTATATCCAATAAGCCATCGGCTTGAGGCGGTAGATAGGTGACCTCAAATCCTAGTTTTTCTAGATATTTGCAAGGTTCCAAAATAGCATTGTGTTCCGTCTGCATCGTAATCAGATGCCGCCCCTTTGTCAGATAAGTCTCGGCCACGCCCTTGATTGCTAAATTATTGGCTTCTGTGGCCCCGCTGGTAAACACAATCTCCTTAGGCTCAGCGCCAATGGCATCTGCGATCGCTGCGCGAGCCAAATCGACTGCTGCCTTAGCTTCCCATCCATAAAGATGATTGTTACTAGCAGGATTCCCTGGACAGTCCGTAAAATAGGGCAGCATTGCTTCTACCACCCTTGGGTCTACCGGAGTAGTCGCTTGGTAATCTAGGTAGATAGGGCGCTCAGGTGGTAAGGACATCGACCACCCTGACACGATTAAGCAGGAATTGGTCTGGCTCAACCTGCTGTTGCTGACTAGGATCCAGGACAGCGATCGCAATCCCAGCGACCCACTGAGAAAAATGATTGGGATGCGGCCAGAAGGTTGAGGTCATCATAGCCCTATCTTAGCTTGTAGCCTTTTGCAAGAATTGATCCAACCGCTGTGATGTTAGCCATTGGTTCGTCTGTTTAGACGTGACTCAACTGGGGATTGTCGGGGGTGTTGGTATGGAGTGCATCATTACCCACCCACATCCGCACGAGATGTCGTTTCTGTTCCGGTTGCTCCCAATCTAAGTATTCCGTGCGATCATGAACAATCAAATGATTATTAAGGAAGAGCATATCGCCCGGTTGGAGCTGTAGTTGGTAGGTCATGTCCTCCCGATTGAGAGCTGCTTCGAACTGATCGAGGACAAACTGTTCTGCGGGTGTTAGGGGTAGATCGGCCTTATCGTGGCCAGCCTCAATCCAGTAGCGCATATACCGACAGGTCAATCCCGGATACCACCGTCCCCACTCAAAGACTGGAAATGAATTGTGTAGTCGGTCTATTTGCGATCGCGTCCCTTCCTCATTGAGAATAATTTTATCGCGAATAAAATCTTGACAGAGGCGCCGTAAAACCTCTGGTTGGGAATGCAACAGCCGTTGGTAAACGGTGAGGGTATTGGCTAGACGACTGATGCCACCCGCACGGCCCGTGCGGATACAGCACAAGGCCACAATCCCAGGCATCAGGTCAGCATCGGTACTATCGGTGTGAAATCCTGGAGAGGTGCAAGTGCTAGAGAATAAGACATTCTCTTGGCGATGATCTTGGCCGCGATCTCGCACATCGTACAAAATCCCTCGTTTATCCAAAACAGTGCCCAGAGCATAGCCCAGTTGTGATAGCAACAGACGTCCCGTTGACTCGCCATGGCTATCAACATTGAACCCCGATAGGAGGACCACACCCGTGGTTCGGGTGAGATGGTAGCGAATAACATTGGCCAAAAGATCAAGATGTTTAATTTTAATTGCACTGGCTTCAGGCGAGTCCCAGCGATATCCTCTTGCTTCCAGCCAACGATTCAGAACCAACGCGGAGGATAAAATCGAGTCTGGAATTTTGATCTTCCAGTATGGGTTGGCTTCAAGTCCTTGTCTACTCCAAGTCGGTTGTGATTTCGCTTTGGCAACCACAGCAGACAAGTTATCAATATGACCCGTACTGGGTTTTGTGAGAATTTGCATGACAATTCAGGTTGTGTATATTAAGAGGACACAGGCAGTAGCGTCTGGGTACAAGCAGTTGCAGCAGATTCGATATTGGCACGCTTGCAGGTAAAGAGATGGAAGACCGCGAGGGGACTTTAGACGTCATCAGTTAGCGTTGTTCTGGGGTCTCTGGTTCGTTTTGAGACCCCAATGAATCGTTCCATCTGACTAGGCGGCGCACAGATGAGAGACTGCGGCAGAGGCCCGTTGAACTCCGTTAAAGAATTGCACGCGAGCATCCATTGCTTTTTTGATGGCCCGATGTACATAGATCGATTCTTCTACAGTCTTCAACCGAGGTTTAATCAGGGCTTCCAAATGGGCGGCATGGTCATCATCCAGGTCAATATGAACCTCAAAAAAGATCAGGGCTTCCTGGGAAAAAGGAGAGGAACCGACAATCCCTTGGCGAATTTGAGTGTAAAGGGAATTGACAATCCCTTCTGAAGCAAAACAAACAGCTCCTAAGGCGGCTAAATAGCCATATCGATGGGGCAAGGACAGGTAAGTGTCAATCATCGCCTGGGTTTCCGGCTCTGGTGGTGTAATCATTAAGGTGCCATCATCGATCCCTAAGGTGCGGGTAAAGCGCCGGAATAATTCTGGATGAGTATGGGCAAGATTTCCCTGACCCATTTCATCCATGAGATTCTCCAGGATAACCATTTGAGCCCCTTCATCGGGACAACAAGCCATAATGCTGGCCAAGATGCGGTTAAAAGCCTGGGAAAATTTGTACATTTGCACTGCCAACACGCGCACTTCAAGCAACGTTAGTTCTCCAGCTCGACTGCGTTCGAGAAAGCTATGCTTCCACAAAGGATGATGTTCTGTAATCCTTTTGAAAGAGTCCATTGAATAACCGGTAATAGTTCTCATTTGTATACCTCGATGGCCATGTGTAGGGGATAATCAACTAAAGGTCCAAAAAAGCTGGGATCAAGTTCGACATGTTCAGGCAGCACTCGCAGCTCTCGCACGGTGGGCATGGTTGAAAACCCAGCAGTTTGCAGGGCCGCGAAGAAATCTTCTAAGGTTTTGTGAATGAGTTGAACCTCTAACCAAGTGCCATCCCGCTTCCAAATCCGTCCTGGACATTGGCGATCGCGACCACTGAAGTAACTCTCTCCATCAACCTCGAAATAAAACGGAAACTCAGGCTTACGCATATACGGGAATGCTGGATGAGGAATACTAAATACAAAGCGCCCGCCTGGTTTAAGGACTTGAAAAATCTCAGTCATACAGGCTTGAGTCTGAGCGACCGTTAGGTAGTTAAAGAGAAACACTGCCACCACCAAATCAAACTGCTGCTGTGTGTATGGCTGCAAATCAGTTGCACAACCCGCCTGGTAAGTAATCCCAAGGGGGGCTTGCTCTTCTTGGTGCTGAGCTGCTGCAATCATGCGCTGGGACAGATCGATCCCCAAAACGCTGGCAGCATCTCGCCGTTTCAATTCCCGACTGCAGTAGCCTTCACCACAGCCCAAGTCAAGTATGTGTTGATCGTGGACTGGGCCACAAATGTCCATAATGGCGGGTCGGGCGGTGAAGTCAGAGAGGGAACTTGGCCCCCCTCGAATCCAGTTAGTAGCTGTATTGTTGTACAGCGCTTGTGTTGAGTCTTTAAGGGCAGTGATCATGTATTTCTGTACCGAATAGATTAACAATTCGAATGAAGGGTTTAAGAACTGCATCTGCATTGAGACAGATAGTAGGAGTCTGGGGTCTGTTATGACCCTAACTAGGGTGTTGCTGTCATGGAATATTGAGTAAAGAACAATTCATGGTTGGGCGAATACTTCAGGATAGAGATCAATCAAAAATAGTCTTTTTTAGAGAGCATCACTGTAGTTAAGTATCTTCAGGAAAAGATATTGGATGCTGTCGAAAACGTAGAAAATGCTATCAATAGAGCCCGTCCTGTCTTTGAAGAAGCCTAGTTGAACCAAGTTTTGAAATTATGCAATAGAGAATATTCTCTGAAGCACGATCATCACTTAATACAAGTAACTGAAAACATAACAAAAACCTAAAGATAGTTTCCTAGAAAAAGAAGATTCAATTGACTAATCTGCATTTAGACGACCAAAAATGAATCTATCTTCTAGCAGTAATTTAGAGAATATGGGATTTTTTCTGCGGCTACATCAGTACAAGCACCTAATTTCTAGGTATCAAGAGTAGGTAGAAACACGGTATTTTGAGTGTTATCACGGATATTCATGAATTCTATTCTTCCAGTCATTAAATATGTATGCTTTATTATTTAATTGCTTAATATTTTTGCAAACTATCTACTTTTAAGATCATTTATATATAAAAGAAAAGAGGTATGCATGACTCAGTAGTCATCTCTAGCTGTAGGCAACTTTTATCTACGTCTAAATATTTCTCAATTTAATAATATAAAAAGCTTAGTATTTGATGGCAATTTTTAGACTTCCAAGTTAACGCTGACTAGGCTAGGCAATACCCATTACTTATAGGTATCAACCCAAAACTGAGCAGGATATATTCTTTCTTGCAGAGAAATATATACCTAAGAAATAGTTGCTGTCTGAGATCATATCGAGTTGATTTGGGAATCTTAGAACTATTCATCAAAAAGACAATGGGGGGCTCAGATGTATGGTTTAGTCAATCAAGCCATTGAAGAAATGGTGCGTAGCCATTTCAGTGATGCGACCTGGGACGCCATCAAACAGAAAGCAGAGATCAAAACGGAAGCCTTTATCAGTATGGAAGGCTATCCAGATGATGTGACCCATCGGTTGGTTAAAGCCGCTGCAGAGGTCATGCATGCCTTTGGCAAATATTGGGTCCAATACACCGCCCAGGAAGGCTATGGAGAACTTATGGATATGAATGGCGATGATTTGCCTGAATTTCTAGAAAATCTAGATGATCTTCATGCTCGCGTAGGTGTCATATTTCCTAAACTCCAGCCTCCTTCATTTGACTGCAATGAAGCGGATGAAGATCAATTGACGCTGCACTACCATTCCGAGCGAAAAGGTCTAGCCCCAATGGTTTTGGGATTGGTGGAGGGATTAGGCGAACGGTTTGAAACAGAAGTAGATATTAACCAAACCCAAAGTCGTGAGGAAGGTGCTGATCATGACCAGTTCTCAGTTAAGTACAAAGCGAAGTGCCCCTTTCATCGCTCCCATTGAGCGCGGCCTGCCCCCTGACTGTTTTGCCAGCGTCTTTCCATTTCACTTTGTTTTTAACCGCAATTTAGAGATTATCCAAGCGGGTGAAGTGCTCCAACGCATTTCACCTGAAGGGTTTATGGGTGGTCAACTGGACCAGCTTGTTCAGATCTTGCGTCCTAAAGTTGCCGTTGACTTTGACTCTATTGATCAGCGATCGCAAAAATTCTTCCTGATCGAGTCACTTGCCCAGGGATTTCAACTCAAAGGGCAAATGCTCTACGTCGATACTGACGATGTGATGTTCTTCATTGGCTCTCTGTGGGTGACGGATCTGGCTGACCTCAAAAAATATGGCGTCAAACTTCAGGATTTTGCCACCCATGAGCCCACAACAGACTTTTTGTATCTATTGCAAGCAAAATCAACAGCTCTTGCCGATACCACCAAGCTGGCAGCAGAGTTAACGGCCAAACAGACGCAGTTGGAAAATACCTTGGCAATGGTGCAAGAAAAAAACGACAATTTGCAGGCAACACTGCAGAAGCTAGAAACAACACAAGATCAACTGGTTCAGTCTGAGAAAATGGCGGCTTTAGGACAACTCATCGCCGGGATTGCCCATGAAATCAATACGCCATTAGGGGCTATTCGATCTTCTATCGGAAATGTTGCTGACTTCTTGGATCGAAATCTAGACCTGCTACCTCGCTTCTTCCAAAATCTATCAACGGACGGTCATCAGTTATTTACCGACCTATTAACCTCATCTCAGCAGGATCAACTCATTTTCAGTAGCCGAGAAAAACGGCAAATGAAGCGGAACAACACCCGTATTTTGGAAGCAGAAGGCATCGATCAGGCAGATGATGTTGCCGATACACTAGCAGAACTCAACTGTTTTGAAGAAATTGAAAAATTTGTGCCCTTACTTCAGTCCCCAGATGGCCTACATACTCTCAATACGGCCTATCAGTTTTCAACAATACTCAATAGTACTCAGATCATTAAGACAGCGACTGATAAAGCTGCAAAAGTGGTGTTTGCCCTGAAAAGCTATTCCCATTACAACCACACGGGGCATAAAACTGAAACGAATTTGATTAGGGATATTGAAACTGTTTTGACCCTCTACCAAAGCCAGCTTAAGCATGGCGTTGAGATAATTCAGAATTACGACAAAATTCCTCCTGTTCTGTGCTTCCAAGATGAGCTGAGTCAGGTGTGGACTAACTTGATCCACAATGCCCTCCAAGCGATGGACTATCAAGGGACTTTGACCATTGATGTAATGCAAAAGGAAGATCAGGTCCAGGTCAGGATTACGGATAGTGGCCAAGGAATTCCCGCAGAGGTCATGCCCAAAATATTCCAACCCTTCTTTACCACTAAGCCGCCTGGAGAAGGGAGTGGTTTGGGATTAGATATTGTTCAAAAAATCGTGACTAAGCATGAGGGAGAGATCACAGTGGAGTCTGTGCCTGGTCACACCACCTTTGCAGTCTCTATTCCGGTCATTTGAAGGATAACAGTCATGATGTGTTGTGAGGATTGAGGTCCGTAGAACCGATGGCAAAACCGGTTGTTCTTTGTGTGGATGATGAAGCACTTATTCTAGATAGCCTCAAAATTCAAATTAAGAAAGAATTGGGGGCACTCTGTATGGTGGAGACGGCTGAGAGTGCTAACGAGGCTTTGGAAATTGTGGCAGAACTCTACCAAGAAGGCGTTGAAGTGGTGATGGTGCTCTGTGACTGGCTGATGCCAGGCATGAAAGGGGATGAGTTTTTTGTTGAACTCCACCAATCTCATCCTCACATTATCAAAATTATGCTGTCAGGCCAGGCGGATCATGCAGCGATCGCTCGGGCTCAAGACGAAGCAAACCTGCATGGTTTTATGCACAAACCGTGGGATCAAACTGAGCTAATCACTCTCCTTAAATCGAAGTTGGACGTCCTATGACTAAGCCTTTTATCCTCTGTATTGATGATGAAGAAACCGTTTTAGCGTCTTTGAGGGTAGAGCTAAGAAAATATGTGAGTCATGAATGCACCATTGAGACGGCAAATGGTGGGGAAGAAGCTCTGGAGATTTTAGATGAGCTGCTAGAGGATAAATGTGAAGTGGCTGTTGTGCTGTCCGATTACATCATGCCAGGCATGAAGGGAGATGAAGTTCTACAGCATATCCATGAGAAGTCTCCGCAAACGATCACAGTAATGCTGACGGGGCAAGCAGATGTAGCTGCGATCGCCCATGCCATTACCTATGCCAACCTATATCGCTACATTCCCAAACCTTGGCAAACAGACGACTTAAACTTAACCATCTCCACAGCCCTTGAGAGTTATCGCGCTCATCAGCAATTAGCGGTGCAAACCCGTCAGCTCCAGGCTGCAAACCAAGCGTTACAGCGGGCTGCGACTGAACAAGAACAAATTATTCAAGAGCGTACATCAGCGTTAGAACAAGTCAATCAAACTTTAAGCGGGCAAATTCGGCGAGTATTGCTGATAGAGCAAATCACTCAAGAGATTCGGCGAAGTCTGGATATTCAGCATATTTTTCAAACGACGGTGGATCAAATGGGCTATACCCTTGAGGCCAGCCGATGTTTTATTCAGGGCTATGCTGTCGATGCCTGCTCCGATGATTCTGAGGTGGCGGAGTATTTAGAATCTGAGTATACGTCTTGCCATACTTTAGAAATGGGCAATCATCCATTCCTCGCAGAGATTTTCGAGCGGGATCAAGTATTGGTGATTGCACAGTTGGATTCGAGTGCTCTCACCGAAGGCGAAGTTCAGTTTTGCCAGCAGGCCCAACTCCAGTCGCTGCTAGCTGTCCGCACATCCTATCAAGGTCAGGCTAACGGTGTAATTATGGTACATCAGTGCGATTGCCATCGAGATTGGACAGAAGCTGACAGTAGACTCCTAGAAGCAGTCGCCGCCCAGGTGGGGATCGCCATTGCTCAAGCTCAACTGCTTGTCCAGGAAAAACAGCAACGCCAGACCTTAGAAACCAGTAATGCTAACTTGATGCAGGCCAAGCAAGAGGCTGAGGCTGCGAATCGGGCCAAATCTCAGTTTTTGGCGAATATGAGCCATGAATTGCGAACCCCGATGAATGCCGTGATTGGTATGACAGGACTGCTTCTCAACACCGACTTGAACCTTCAACAAACCGATTTTGTGGAGACGATTCGTAGCAGTGGCGATGCCTTGCTCACCTTAATCAACGATATTCTGGACTTTTCTAAAATTGAAGCGGGTAAACTCGAATTTGAAGTCCAGCCTTTTGATCTACGGGTTTGTATTGAAGAAGCACTGCGGATTGTTGCACCTAGAGCAGTCCATAAAACCCTAGAATTGGCTTACCTATTTGCCCCCAACACCCCCGAATGGATTGTGGGAGACGTAACGCGCCTGCGGCAAATCATTGTCAATCTGTTGACCAATGGCGTCAAGTTTACGGAAGTGGGCGAGGTGGTTGTCTATATCGAAGATGTGACCGAAGACGCTCTGTCTGATTTGCCAGACTCTACTGCTGTTTCTACGGACAACCATATCTTCCAAATAGAAGTCAAAGATACTGGCATCGGCATTCCTGAAGATCGGAGGGATCGATTGTTTGCATCCTTTAGCCAGGTCGATGCATCTACAACCCGTAAATATGGTGGGACAGGTTTGGGTTTGGCGATCAGTCATCGGCTCTGTGAATTAATGGGAGGGCGAATGTGGGTAGAGAGTGAAGTGGGGCAGGGATCGTCGTTCTATTTCACAATTTCGGTGCCTGTGGCAGAGCCAAAACATTCCCCAGAGCAATCTCTCGTCAAACTAGAGGGTAAACATCTCCTAATCGTGGATGACAATCCTACCAACTGCAAAATTTTGACCCTGCAAGCCAGGTCCTGGGGGATGACCAGTCAGGCTGTACATCAAGGATCAAATGCTCTAAAACTTTTGCAGACAGACCATGCCTTTGACCTAGCTATCTTAGATATGCAGATGCCAGAAATGGATGGTTTGGTTTTGGCAGACCGTATCCGGAATTTCGACCCAGCGTTACCCCTAGTTATGTTGAGTTCTTTGGGACAAGACGAAATGCTTCAACAGAACCGCAAAATCAACTTTGCAGCCGTTCTTAATAAACCCGTCCAGCAATCCCGACTGCATGATGTGCTGGCCAGTATTTTGAGTAAACCAGTGGTTCGAATGCATCAAAGCCAGCATTCCTCAGTTGCTGAAAGGGTTGCGGATCCTTCTAGCTTACGAATTTTGTTGGCAGAAGATATTGCAGTCAATCAGAAAGTGGCGCTGTTGATTCTGCAGCAATTAGGATACAGTGCTGACGTGGCGAACAATGGCCACGAAGTACTAGAGGCGCTCCACCGCCAGTCCTATGACATTGTGTTAATGGATGTTCATATGCCCGATATGGATGGCCTGACGGCGGCTAAGACCATCCAAACTGAGTGGAGCCCCAAAGAGCGACCCCATATTATTGCCGTAACGGCGAATGCGATGCAGGGCGATCGCGAAAAATGCTTGGCAGTGGGTATGCAAGATTATGTGAGCAAACCCATTCGCACAGAAGAACTCAAAGCAGCCTTTGAACGATTTCAAACTCAGATGAGAGAACCGCGGTTAAGGCCTTAACGCTGTTTCTCAGGCATAAAAGCTGAGATACGAGCTATTTCAGCAACCTAAGATTCCTGAGCAAACTCTTCTGGATCAGTATCCCAGTTGACCCATCGGATTGCTGCACGAGCCGACTGAATACTGGGGGGGACACGGGTGGCATGAATATAGTGGGTACTCGGGCAGGTCATTTTTAGTAAGTAAATCGGTTCCACATCAATCGTGGGAGCAATCCGCAGGAGCGTATATTCTCGCCAAGAATCCAACGCTTCTGCTTGCAGTTCCAGACAGAGTCGGTCGTAACCAATGCCTTGAAGTAGTACTCGCCGCAATTCGGCATTCTGTTCGTACAACAACCAATCTGCTTGCCAAAGTTGGGGAGGTACTTGCCCGTATCGTTCTGGGATCGGAATACCATGAAACTGATAGCTGTGATACCCATCGGCAAACTGCAGGGCGGCGCCCCCTTCATGGTGAAACCGTCCATCTGCATCGACATGGCATTGGCGAGGCCGATCGAAGACAAAGCAAGCTTTCTCAAAAGGTAATAGCAGTCCACAATCAGTCGAGAGCGATCGCAACTGCCCCCACACCTCAGCATCATGATCACAGCCCAGGACCTCGATACAAAAATCCAACAAACAAGGATGTTGTGCTGCTGTCGTCTGGGCGAGTGCTTGCCAGCCCATGCCAACCACCCCCATCGTTGTCAGCATTTGTTGTATACCTTGTTCCCAGGCTTGGATTTCAGGTTGTTGCCGCAGGGGGTGCAGCAAGACATCTCCCAAGGCTTGGCCAACGGGTTCTCCCCATTGCCACAGGGTATCCCCAAATTGGATCAGAAGATTACCACCTGGCTGTTGTTGTAAGGTCTGTCGCCATTGCGCCTGTTGTTGTTGCCAAAGTTGCTCCAGGAGACTAGCTGACCAATCTCCCCCCCCTGCGGTCGTCGCTGCTGACTCAGAGGCCCCCCAAGCCAACAACTCGGCGATGGGCAACCACGTCGACAGATGCAAATTAAAGGATAAGGCCGTTAAAGCTGCAATCTTTAATCGTTCATTGATATCCAGCCACAATTCAGTAGTGAGTTGAGCCTGGACTTGATGGCTTAACTGCATCGCCAAGGGGAGTACTAAAATCGGCACACCCAATTGATTAAGGTGCTGATTGATGCTGTAGTCTTGGACAAGTTCTTGAGCCTCTAAGGGGCCCGAAAAAAAAAGTATGTCTGGATCAGGCTTGCCCATCAAGGCATAGCTGCGCTTGATAATTGCTTCTGCATGTTGACGGTCGACGGGTGTGGTAGAGCAAGCGACGCCTCGCCAGCGATCAAAATAGGTTTGAAGTTGAAGATCTTGGTCGGTCGCTAACGTGCTAATCGGCAACATAACGCCAACCTTCAGGCTCATATTCTCGTTGAATTTGAACCTGCCAAGTTCCCTGGGGGATCAAAAGAGCGTTGTGTTCTTCGTGGGTAAGTGTCGCTTGGGGAGATAAGACCCGCAGATAGAGTGTCCCCTCTTTTTCAAAGAGTTCGGCTTCACCATTACTAATTCGATGGCTATGTCCGGTGACTTCTCCTTCGGCCAAGGTTAAGTGTGGCAGTTGATCACCCAAACTGGGTGCAATGCTAGGTAAAGGTTTGAGTATGACATCCCCTTGACGTATCGGTTGCATCTTAATTCCTCTTCACAGATTGTTATTATTATTTTGGCATATGCATTCAGGTCGTTCGTCAGGCTGTTTGAGGCGGGGAGAACGACTAGCAGATGGCGTTGGTGTTCACTTTCACGGTTATCTAATCGATCTCTGTTGGGTTAGACAACCATAAAAAACTTATTAATCTGACAGACTGCTACTTAGCGTAACTATTGAGACCAAAGAATCGAATGAGTCAAAAAGCAATGGTCTTCTGAGGACAACTCAAGGGGTTAGAGCTACTGCCGGAGCAAATAGCTTGGTCTCCAACTCTGCTTGGATTGGGGGTGAAACGTAGCAGTCTCCGTACAGACACTCAACGATAATTTGCAGAGCAGTATGGTATTGATTGAAGGTTTCTTGCTGGTCTAGTCCATGCAACCATTGAGCTTGAAATCCTCGGTGTTCGATCATTAGCTTTTGCAATCCTGCTTGCCAGAGTTGACCGTGTTGCTGGCACCAAGTTTGTAGCATTTCCCGATCCGAATCGGGTTGAGGGAGCTGCGCTTTGAGGTCTTGTAGGGCTTGCCATAACTGAGGGCTGGAGCAGATACTTTCATTGATAGCAAAGAAGGTGGGCAAGAACGATAGCTGTGAGGTGTCTTGGCGAATCATCTGTTGACTTGCTTTGAGAGTCAGAAACAATGCGTAGTCGATCGCTAAATCAGCCGACAGGTTTTGAGTTAACTGTGGATTAATACAATGGGCTAAACCCAGATCTTGTCTGAGCGATAAGCTAATGTAGAACGCCGTTACAGGTAAATTTTGATCTGGATTTTCTATGGAATCAACTTTGGCCTGAATCTGTTCTAGAAAAACCTGTAAGTCTGGGTTCATATGAATCAGTGTCGTAATTTGTGCATATAAGTCCTGAATAAAGATATCTGCGTTGGGCAACAAACTGGCGGTCAGTAGGATCACTTCACGCCATCTAGAATCTGTGACCCGACCCGCTAATTCCTGTAAGGAGTCTGGCGTAGTAGTCGCAATAATTTTACGAGCAGTTAAATATTCCTGAAACGTTAGATGGGAAAAAGAATAAACTTCCTTAGCCCGTTGAACCAGCAGGCCAGACTGTAACTCAATACTTTTGAGGATAGCGGCACTTCGAGACCACAAGGTTTCAAAATCCAAGGTCTCCGGCGAAGTGGATCGTAAATAATCAGCAATCAGATTTAAGACTTGGCGTTGTTCGAAGTAGTAATTCCCTTCTGTAAAGGTAGTGGCAGCAATCTGACATAGCAAAGTGATGGTATCGGGTTTAGACAGCGAAAAATCTTCCGTCTCTCGTTGAATCCCCCGAGCTTGATCCCAGCGTTCCAGCAAAATTTCTAGGCCCGCCTGGTAGAGCTTTGCTCGCTTGGTCGGAAATGCCATTCGCTGTTGAAAGACAGAACAAACTAATCCCAGCAGCAGTGGAGATGCGGTTAGATTTTGCAAAGCCTGATTTTCTGGCTGTTGTAGCTGGTTCAGAAATTGGGCAGCTTGGGTCAATCCCCCTGTTTTGGAGTTGCGGGCAGTGGCCACAAAATATCGGCGGGCAAAAACTTCAACCTGGCTTTTCTGGAAGTCAGCCAGTTCGATATAGTGAAAGCCTCGGAAGTGATAGTGATGCGCTTCTATCCGACAAGTAATCAAAATTTGATTCTGGTAGTACTCTTCTGAGAATTGCTGAATCTGGGTGAGAATCGTTTGGCTAAGAGCCGCTGGAACTTCATCCAAGCCATCTAGTAACAACAGCACTCGGCCTTGATCTAATAAGCCTTTGACTTGCTTCATCTCTAGACCATAGCGCTGCCAGAGCTGATGGAGATAAGTGAGTAGACTCCCCTCTTCGGTGTCTTGTAGCTGAGTGGCGAAGGTGCGCAACGACAGAAAGACAGGAATGCATTCAGGTTTATAGCGACCTTCGTTACATTCCAAAGCCATATGACAGAGAAAAGTCGTTTTGCCTGCCCCAGGTTTGCCTAAAATGACCACTTTGCCCTGGTTTTGCAGGATTTCTAAGCTGCTTAGGGCAGAAGGCGGTAAAGAAACATCGTCGCTATTTTGGGCTCGATCGTGTTGTAAATCCGAGACTTCTAACCATTGTTGATGGCTGAGTTCAGATAAGAAGTTAACACCCGTGTAGACTCGATTGAGTTGAACAGGCTGGTTGATATCTAGAGACGATTGCAATGCCCCACATTGGGCTTGAATTTGGCCTCGGAGTTGCGATCGCACTTTTTGGACCCAAGTATCGATCTCCACATCGGTTTGTTCTTCAGGGACCGTTGCGCTGGAAGCTTGCATCTGTGGCAGAATAGCAATTTCTTGCCACTCCAAATCGAGCTGAAAACACAAGTCAATGAAAATATGCCGTTCGATGGGCCGACCTGTAAAAAACTTCCATACAGATTGCCGAGTTTCCAAACCTACTTGCTCAGCCAAGTAAGCCTGAGTCCAGCCTGTTCGCTGAAAGGCTTGTTTTGCTATGGCTTGACCCCGTTCTGAGGCATTGAGCGATCGCTTTGCCATCGATTCCGCTGTCTATGCTATTCCTATTACAACAATGCCCACCTGAGTGGGCTGAATGACTATCTGAGTTCTAATTGACTTTATTATTCGCCTATTTTCGATGGCAAAGCTTGCCCATGCCCGCCCATGCAGCTCAACCTTGATCATGCGTGTTGGTGCAGACTGTGCAGTTAGAAGCTAGACGTCACGCTCTCAACCTCTCGAAACAGGGCCGAACTTTCAGGTGCTAACACCTCATGAACGTCAGGAATTTGATTTAGGAGCGAGAGTTCATCGTTGCACGCCTCTTTCAGGATTTGCAAGCAACAATCGCGACGCGCACCTGGTTCTAATTTAGACAACATCTGGATGGCCAAATTTAACTTAGGGATGGATTTTTCTAAGTCTTGCTGGAGTTGCTCAATGACATGATCTTTCCCGGCTGTGTTGGCCTGGATTTCGGAGATTTTTTCCTGCAAAGTCTCGGCCCGCGTCTGTTCACGCTGATACTGTCGCTGAACGATTTCCCGCTTAGCTAGACGAGTGTTGACGGCCGCCAATAATTCAGCTCTAGAAAAGGGTTTTGTCAGATAATCATCGGCGCCGGAGGTCATGCCTTGGCGAATTTCAGATTTATCCGCCATCGCCGTCAAAAAAATGAAGGGAATCATCGCTGTGTCTGCATTTTCGCTCAGGGTTTCTAGCACCTCATAGCCGTTCAGCTCCGGCATCATTACATCACAAATGATCAGGTCGGGCAGATGATCTTGAGCCCAAAGAGCCCCTAAAAAACCATTTTCGGCAGTAACCACATCATGCTCTTCTGCATCTAAGAGTTCAGCGATATTAGCTCTCACTAACTCTTCGTCTTCAATCACTAAAATCTTAGCCATCTTGTTCTACCCTCTGATTAGTTGGAAGTCGCACAGTAAAGGTTGTGCCTACCTTTTCTTGACTGGTGAGGGTGATCTCACCCCCATGCAAGTCGACAGAACGTTTGACGATGGCCAAACCTAGTCCTGTCCCTGAAATATTGCCAACATTGCTGGCCCGATTAAAGGAATTAAAAACGCGATCGCACTCCGTTTGCGGAATACCTAACCCATGATCTTGAACCTGAAAAATGGCAAGGTTATTTTCAAAGACCAAATCAAAATCTATTGTTCCCCCTTGGGGAGAGTACTTGATCGCATTGGAAAGTAAATTGGTCAAAATATGCCGAAGCAATTTTTCATCCATCCGTGTTTCTTGGACTTGATCTTGCAAACGGCAAGCAATTTCATGGGTCTTGGTGGTGATTTGTAGCTCTTCTGCCAAACCTCGGCAAAACTCAGTGAGTTGCATCGGCACGGGCTTAAAGTCGAGGTTGCCCGACTCTGCCTTACCCAATAAAAGAACGTCATTCAACAAACCTGTCATATGTTCAACAGAGTGTTGAATTTGATGCAAATGCTTGAGTTTGCGCGTATCGTCCCATTTGTGGCCGTAATGTTCCAACAGCTCGGCAGAAGACAGAATAGTAGCTAGAGGCGTTCTGAACTCATGGGACGTCATGGCCACAAATCGAGATTTGAGTTCATTCAGTTCTCTTTCTTTAGTGAGGGCGTTGCGAATGTCGTCCTCGGAGCGTTTGCGTTCGGTAATATCCCGAATGACAGCCATCACCTCATTTTCAGCGCTGACAGCCAGTCGTGCTTCGAACACCAAAACATTCCCTTCGCGCTCTAGCTGATATTCGCAGAGCTGCATCTCATGGCCAGCTAAGGCTTCTTGAATACAATGCATCAAGGGTTGAGCAGTTTCTGGGGGAAAAACCTCATGCAGAGGTTTGCCCAAAAATTCTGCATGGGGAATAGGCAATTTGGAATTAGGTACATCCTTATAGTTAACAAAAACGCCGTCTGCATTGAATCGGAACATCCAATCGGGCATGGCGTTGATCAAAGCCCGATTGGTTGAAATACTAGAATGCAGGGCTGCTTCAGCGCGCTGTCGTTCAGCAATTTCACTCCTGAGTTGTTCGTTGCTTTGCTTGAGTTGAGCCGTTCGCTGTTGCACACGCACCTCCAATTCACTATGGGCTTGCTGTAGAGCCGCTTCGACTTGTTTGCGATCGCTAATATCGCGACCTTCGAAAATCAATAAAACGACATTGTTAACATCGTCTCGCACAGGTTTAAGCGAAAAATCGATGGTGGCGACCATATCCCTGGCCCCCAGCACATCTACTTCATAACGGATAAATTTCCCCTGAGCAGCTTCCGAAACAGCTGATTGTAGTTGTCTTTGAGTTTCAGTAGACGTGCTCCACCACCGGGCTTCCCACACCGGACGATTCATGACATCTTCTAACTGAAGACCCCCAAAATCCAACGCCGTTTGATTGGCTTCCAACAGCGTGCCATTGGGCTTCAGTAACCCGGAGAATTGAAATGTTTGATTAAAAATTGCGCGAAATCGTCGCTCGCTGTCTTGTAGGGCAGCTTCTGTCAGTTTTCGCTCGGTAATATCTACGACATAGCTGCGGATCAAATCGCTTTCAGCAATATAGTGTACTGATTGCTCAAAGACTTGATTCTCGATTTCAACCTCACGCACAAAAAACTTTTCACTATCCTTAGTGATCAAAGCCACTAACCCGACTAACATGGAATGCTCAGCTTGCTCGTTTCGTAGCTGGGGAAATTGGGTCTGGGCGGCTGGGTTCATATAAGTAATTTTGCCCGCCAGGTTAATTTCGATGATTGGGTTAGAAAAGAGCTCTGGGAAAGATGCTAACCGAACAATAGCCGCCTCATTGGAATGGGTCAGCATCTCGTCTGGTGGGGTAAGAGTTTGCATCGGATTATGAAGGCTAGACAGAAAACCTGTTACCTCATCAGATGCGCAAGATTCTAAGAAATGAACATCTGCAATGTTGTTGGTCATGTAGTATCTGGCCCGGACATCCTGGCCAAAAATAACTTCGTCTCCATGCTTGAGATCATGGGACGTACAGGCTTGGCCATTGACGCTTAAGCCATTTTTGCTGCGTTTGCCCTGAAGATTGCCATCAATTAAGCGAAACAGATGGCTATCGGAATCGGGCATGGTTACTCGCATGAGCAAAGCATGTTGCCGGGAGGCAGAGGGTGAATGGATCACAATCGAATTACTGTTGTCTCGACCAACAGAGCAGGTTGAGTCCATTAGCGGAATCGTCCGCTTGCCCTGTTCGTCTTCAACCACTAAAAAGTGTTGAACTTTGGTAGAAGGACTTGTTAAAACCATTGATTTATAGTTGTGTTTTATGCAAGCTCTTCTTTAATATGCCCATCACCCAAGAGAACTAAACCCGACTAAATTTTTTAAACGGAGTGTTAGGAGCTGAGGATATAAACATAATTTGTAGATGAATGATGAGAAATGCCGCAAGAAACGTTCTGCCATACTTTTCTTGCGGCAAAATAGGGTTGATATATTGTAGAAAGCTGAATTTAGCTGTCTATGCCCCTTTTCTTTTATGGGTTCTCAAATCACGAGTTTAGTAGAGCAATATATCCTAATTAGTACTAGATATGAAAACATTATCTACTTCAGAGAAACCAAGTTGATATCACCTATCCGTACTATGTTTTTGGACATCAAAATACTCTGTCTATAAAAAAATATCACTACTCAGGCTGCAGTATGAGCACCATAGGACTGCCAACAAAAACACGTCTAAGCTCCTCCAGCGTTATGGTTCTACGCTCTGATTCCTCCTTTCACAATTAGTTTTCTAGGTCGCACTGGTTGTTTAGAACCATCACCAGGGGCTGCTAATCATCGTGTATCCTGACCAGTAGAATGGATGCGAAAAATCGACATCAGCGATTTTGGATACTTGGGGCGGTAATAGAATAGAATCACCCGATATGCTCAGTTTTCCATTCTTGGCCCTAATTTTGCCCTGTAGCATTCGCAGTTGGGCTTGACGTAGGGCTTCGGCTTTGGTCGCACTTTTGGGTAACTGCTGATAAAACTCACTCATGATCGCCAAAGTGCCAATATCACTGACATACCAGAGACTGCCTAAGGCACTTTTGACTCCTGCCCTCAACGCAATTCCCGCAAAGCCTAATTCAGCAGTGCGATCGCCTAGCGCTGTTTTACAGGCACTGAGCACCAATAAGTCCAGACTGGGATTGGACCAATTGAGTGTACTCATCTGGTCTAATGTGAGCTGAGCATCCCTAAATTGCACAAATGATTGGCGGGGCTGCCCTGGCTTGAATTCGGCATGGGTTGCTAAATGGACAATGTTATAGGTTTGGTCGTCCAATTGAGACCTAAAGTTTTCGAGGGTAAAGTTGCGATTAAGTAAAGATTGTCCTTGCCAATTCCGATCAGTGAGCAGGAAGCTCATAATGGTAGCAATTTCCGAAGGTACGGATGGCAAAGGATCCATGACCCGAAAATTTGAAGCGCCTGCAGCCAGTATTTTATCTGATTTGCGTCGCTTGTAGTCTGTTTGAATCAGATTGAAGGCAGGAATTTTGCTCGAACTGTATTTTTCGACCAGGTAGCGATCGCCGTCGTGTAATGCGGCTAAGGGTAATCCGCGGACGCCATTGCCGAGGCAAAACAGTAGGGTATCAATGTCAGCAGCCTGCAGATGCTCTTGCTCAAAAGGTCCAATCAGCCATTGATGTAATTGCTGCGCTATATCGGTATTCCACTGCCCCTTGGGATCATTGATCTGCTGCTGGAAAGCTGTGACTGTGCTCAGCAACTTAGCCTGGGGCACATCATATAAATCCTTCACAATGGGCTTGCCCCCAGGCAAGATCAGTACCAAATGTAAATGATCTTCACGGGGGACAACCCATAGCACTCCGGGATTAGTGCCTGATTCTTTGCTGATTTGAGCAAGAGTTTGAGCTATCTTTGCAGGGTCCTGGGTGACCTCAGCCATATCTTCTTCAAAATAGTCTTCAAACTCTTGCTCAAAGCTCTCCTCCATTTTTAGAATTTTTTCGGAGAGGGTGGCTGGAGGCGCAGATTGTGCAGGATGAACGCCACTTAGACCCATAAAAAGACTAGCTAATACCATCATCCTTTTCAGCCCAATCTCAGGATTTGTTGGCTTTGAAAACTGGTTTGGCATATTGGAACCTTGCTAGAGATCTTATTTTTTAGTCTATAGAAAAAACACACACTAAATTCATTCTTTAGATAAGATTACAACGGGCGTATCTAACGCTTGGATAACGGACTCTAATGGCTAGATAAATGATCTGCGCCACCAACAGACACATCAGAGGTAGAGATAGGCGTTCTTTCATTCAATAATTGTTCAAAATCAATAACCTCTTTCTGTGGTCCTCGACGAATGCTGGCCCGATAATTAAATAATTGGCGCAAAATTCGAGTCGGTCTATCATTTTGCTCAAGAGTCAAGAGCAAACCTTGATCTAGGCACTTACCCGATTGCTCAGAAATACAAATCACATTGTAGTTATTCAAATTGCCGGTAGAGACAAACCGCAGCAGCCGTTGATCGGAGAACTGCTGAAAACGCTGTGATACAGTTTCACAGCGTTTTGCGGGGGACCAGTTAGGTCCAAAATAGCTACTTTCCCAAGCAATTAGCTCAATGACGCCCCGTTCAGTATGGGCTACCGTTGACAATTCGTCGGCTTGGTTGATGCACTCATACCGTATTTTGGATTTCGCAGGTTGGTCAGGTGTAATCCCAGGTTTTAGTTGAGGTGAGGTGGCATTTTCTGGTACTGGAGGGGTTGGTGCAGTAATTTTAGACGGGCTGGGCTGAGCTGAGATACCCTCTATGTTGACGGCTGGAATCGTACCTATAACCAGTAATACTGATGAAGATGTGAAGAGAACTTTAGAGATGTCATTCATGGCTGTACCTTGAAAATCTTTGTTACTTGAGAAATCACCTGTGCATAGATGATGAATTGCTGTTACTACAGACCCATGCAAACCTTAAGTTGTTGCTGACATAGGCAAAGGACCTCATTCGGTGCATAAAGGACCAGGACAGATATTCACCACTTCTTTTTCAGGGGCAACAGCAGGAGGATTAGCAACCGGAGCAGGTCTGGCAGACGGCGGCTGGTAGGTGGTAGGAGCAGGTTGGGCGACTGGAGGAGCTGGGCGCGGCTGGGACCGATAAGCCGGGGGTTGATAAGCTGGGGGGGCAGGCTCAGACCTCCAAGTGGGGCCTGTCGCGGTTTGTGTTGGCAGCGGTTCTGGGGCAGATCGATGCTCAATATCTGCTTTGGCCTCTTGCTGGACTTGGTCAGCTATCTTTTGCCAATACTCTGGAGCTTTGATTTGGGCAGAGGATGCGATCGCATCCTCTGCCCGCCCTGCCCTCAAGGCTTTCTTCGCGGCATCTATCTTTTGTTGATTGGCTGTATGCTGATCTTGCCATTGTTTCGCTTCTCGCTTAGCTTGCGATTTCACCACACTTTTCTGAGGAATTTTCTCTACCCAGGCTAGAGCTTGTTTCAAGTTCCCTTTGGCTTCATACTCTCGTCGAGCCTCTTGCAACAATCGAGCCGACCATACATTCAGTTTTTTCTGCGCTTGTAAATGATAAAAACTTTGATCGGACACCTTGGCGATCAACTGCACTGCATCCCCAAACTTATTTTGTGCAGCCAAGTGATTGGCCTGTTCTAAGTAGCACTTCGATAAGGGGTTGAGCACTTGTTGTGCGGGCATCGTTTGAGCCGAGAGCGTTGATTCTCCAATATCAATACACTCAGAATATTTCGCTTGCTCATGCAATTGACTTAGTTGAGCAGTGGTGCGACCTAGCTCACTCGGTCCCCACAGCAAGAAGCCTACGACTCCAGACCCTACCAGTACCGTAGACGGCAACAACACCTTCAACAGCCCTCGCTGCTTTTTATGGGTGCCACTTGCCTCATATATCTGAGCTGTCCCTTCAAGGGTCTGGGTTGTTTGGATATTAGTCTTATGACCCTCCAGAGTCGTCTCAGAAGGTGGTGTTAATAGCTCTTGAGGTTGATGAAGGGGTGGCGGCGGCAGTGGGTGAATTGCGGACTGCGCTTCAGAAGAAACTTGTATCAATGACGAGGGAGAAGCAATAGTTGAATCTTGAGCTGCAATGGGATACTGTGACCCCAGCCTTAAGGGATCATTGCAATCATCATGATCTACAGATGAGTTATGTTCTAAAGCATATTTTGCTAAAGCCTCGTTCATCTCCTCGTAGCTAGAACGGAACGACCTAATGTATTGAACTCCTTTAGCCCAAACATAAAGACCATAAAAATCTTCGCCATGCACCAAGTGTGTGCCATTCTGGGACGTTGAAAGATGCCAGTAGTGGCAACCACTGATTAATCCAGGAGGCCCACCTTTCCAAGCCAAGCGCTTACCAGGCTCAAAATCGACTATGCTCGCCCAAAATTCATATTGTGTGCCTGAACCATCGGGTGCATTGACCTTCACTGTCAGCTTCGAGTCAAGTTCTGGCTTACCTATAACTTCAAATAGGGGATTCCATTCAGGAAAAGTCTCAAAATCAGTGAGAACATGCCAGACTTGACTAGGTGGCAATGCAATATGTGTTTCGGTTTCGAGTTTCACTAGGGCTAAAGTCCACGCAAGTATTACATATGTGGTGTACTCCTCGCTGCCTAATGCCACTTCTACAAGACAATTCTCAGGCTCAGCAAGTACTTTAGCTCAGTCAATATTAGAGATGAAGCACAATCTCACGATCGAGCGCTTCTTAATATTATGTGAGCCACTTTTAATCTACATCGCTCCGTCCATTTATCGCTTTTATGACGTTACATTCGCTCTACAACCTGGATACCCAGCAGCGATAATCCTAGTTTCAGGGTCCGCGCTGTCAAATCCGAGAGCACGAGGCGAGAGGTCCGCACTGCATCTTCGGCATTGAGAACTGGACATTGATCGTAAAACTGATTGAACTTCTGACTCAGTTCGAATAAATACTGACACAGGCGGTTGGGCAATAAATCTGCGGCAACCTCGCTCAGAATATCTTGTAGTTGCAGCAAGTGTTTAGCCAATACCAATTCTGAGGGTTCTTGAATGGTAAGGGTGAGGTCGTCCCCCAATTTGGCAAAATCAATCTCTCCTTTGCGGCTAATTCCTTGGACGCGCACATAGGCATAGATGAGATAGGGAGCAGTATTACCTTGCAAAGCCAGCATCTTGTCGTAACTAAAGATATAGTTACTGGTACGATTCTGGCTGAGATCAGCATACTTAACAGCTCCCAGACCAATGATCTGAGCCAGATTAGCTAGAAAGTCTGGAGATTCGGTCCGACCTTCTGCAATCAACCTGGCTTTCATATCAGCCTGAGCACGATCAACCGCCTCATCCAACAGATCCCGCAAGCGAATGGTCTCACCCGAGCGAGTCTTCAATTTCTTGCCATCTTCACCCTGGACCAAGCCAAAAGGTACATGCACCACTTCTACGGATTCGGGAATCCAATGGGCTCGGCTGGCAACCTGAAAGACCTGGGCGAAATGGTTGGCCTGTCCAGCATCTGTAATGTAGATAATTCGAGTTGCTGATTCTGTATTAATGCGGTGGCGCAGGGCAGCTAAATCGGTGGTGGCATAGTTGAAACCGCCATCCGATTTTTGAACGATGAGGGGTTGGGGATCGCCTTGTTTATTCGTAAAGCCTTCCAAAAAGACACACTGCGCCCCTTGATCGGTTTCTAACAAGCCAGCTTTATCTAGGTCTGTCAGCACATCAGGAAGAAGAGAGTTATAGAAGGACTCCCCTCGTTCTGTCAGATCAATCTCTAGGTCACGATAAATCTTTTTAAATTCTCGTCGAGATTGCTCACAAAGCAGTTGCCATGCTTGGGTTGCTTCGGCGTCGCCTTGCTGTAGCTGCACAACGGCCTGCCGGGATTGCGCTTGAAAAGTCTCATCTTCATCAAAACGCTGCTTAGCTTTTTTGTAAAAGGCCACTAAGTCGCCCAGATCGAGGGCATCGGAAGTGGTCAATGCGGCCGGGTAAGCTTCCGACAAATAGGTAATCAGCATGCCAAACTGAGTGCCCCAATCCCCTACGTGATTCAGCCGAAGAACATCATGACCCAGAAATTCAAGAATGCGGGCAATACAGTCGCCAATGATAGTGGACCGCAGGTGCCCAACATGCATTTCTTTGGCAATATTCGGACTGGAAAAATCGACAATGACCCTCTGAGGAGCTGCCACAGGAGCAATCCCTAACCGCGGATCTGTCTGCATTTCTTGCAGTTGTATGGCCAAAAAGGCAGGTTTTAAAGTGAGATTGATGAATCCTGGTCCGGCAATGCTAGGAGGGTCACACAGATCATCAACGGTCAAATGTTGCAGGATCTGATCTGCGATCGCACGCGGAGCCTCTGCCAACGGCTTAGCCAAGGATAACGCCACGTTCGACTGATAATCGCCAAACTTAGGATTACTGGCAACACCCACGACGGGTACGGTTACAACCAGTTCAGAGCTAAACGCAGCAGCCAATGCCCGATCAAATCGGGAAATCAAGGTTTCTAAAATGGACTTCATGATCTCAACCGCGCTTCTTTTTCATTTCACGCTTTTCGCGATCGCGCCGTCTGCGATCCCGCCACTCAGAAGCAGTTAAATAAGCAATGCCACCTGAAACGACAACTAGCATCCCTAGGGCAACTAATGCCAAAACATTGAGAATTGAAAAGTCCACAATATTGCTTAGTGATTGAACTGAATACTCAAGGCAGATTACATGCCGTGGCGGCCCCAAACCACCATAGCAATGGAGTAAGTGAATAGTGTGAGAACTGAAACCCAACCCAAGGTCAAGATATCCATTATGCTATTTGTGAACCCAATACAACGTTTAGCTATTCTATCCTGAAACCCCGTCCCCGCAGCAAGCAACTCCCCTTTTCTCAGACGAAAACTTTATCTATCACACCTAGCCTTTGCCCATGTCCACAACCTTGTCCCAGCAAATTCAGCATTTCTACGATTCCTCTTCAGGTCTGTGGGAGCAGGTGTGGGGCGAGCACATGCATCATGGCTACTATGGTCCTCAAGGTCAACAGCCCAAGCAGCGACGCCAAGCCCAGATTGACCTCATTGAAGAACTATTAGCCTGGGGCCAAGTTCAGTCCCCCCAGCATATTTTAGATGTAGGCTGTGGGATCGGGGGGAGTTCGCTTCATCTGGCCCGTAAATACCAGGCCCAAGTCACCGGTATTACCCTCAGCCCGGTGCAAGCGAGTCGCGCCCAAGTTCGTGCCCAAACGGCGGGTCTGGCAGCCCAAACAGAATTCAAAGTGGCAAATGCGTTGCAAATGCCCTTTGCAGATGCTGCTTTCGATTTGGTTTGGTCCTTGGAAAGTGGCGAGCACATGCCTGATAAGGCCCAATTCCTAAGAGAGTGCTGTCGGGTGCTAAAACCAGGGGGGATTTTGTTAGTGGCCACTTGGTGCCATCGACCGACACCCCCGCTCTTAAGCTGGAGCGAACAACGGTTACTCAATGATATTTATAAGGTGTATTACTTACCCTACGTGGTATCGTTGCCCGACTATGCCGACATTGCCCAAACCCTACCCTTAACTAGCCTGCAAACGGCAGACTGGTCAGAAGCGGTAGCTCCCTTTTGGGATGAAGTGATTACTTCTGCGTTTAATCCTCAAGTGATTTGGGGGATTTTTCAGGCGGGCCTCCAAACGTTGCAGGGGGCCTTAGCCCTGAGCTTTATGTCACGGGGATACCGACAAGGACTGATTCGGTATGGCCTGTTGAGGGGAACCAAACTGTTATCCGAGACCCCCTAACCCCCTATGCACTCCAGTGTTGATTCACATCCCAGGCTGCTACGCTGGCTCCGAGCCTTATGGCAGTTCTCTCGTCCCCACACCATTGTCGGGACAAGTCTGAGCGTCATTGGGTTAGCCTTCATTGCCTTGTCTACGCAGTACCGTGGCGGGGCATTGTTAACAGCCATGCCAAATTCAGGGTCAACTTGGGAATTTTATCAACGGTTTCTGGGTTGGATTGGCGCTGCACTGGTGCCCAGTCTGGCTGCTAATGTCTATATCGTCGGTCTGAACCAATGCACAGACATTGATATCGACCGGATTAACAAACCGCAGTTGCCCCTGGCATCTGGAGAATTTTCCCCTCGACAGGGACAATGGATTGTTGTTTGTACAGGCCTCTTGGCGTTAGGACTAGCTGGGTTGCAGGGTCAGCGCTTAGTTTGGACGGTGGGTCTGAGTATGCTGATGGGAACCGTCTATTCTGCCCCACCTATTCGGCTGAAGCGATTCCCATTTTGGGCAGCACTCTGCATCTTTGGGGTTCGGGGTGTGGTCGTCAACCTGGGCTTTTTTTTGCACTTTCGCTATTTGTTGGCAGGGACTGGGGCTATTCCCTGGAAAGTCTGGGTGTTGACTGGGTTTGTGATTCTGTTTGCCTTGGCGATCGCTATCTTCAAAGATATTCCTGATCAAGCGGGAGACTTGCAGTTCCAGGTTCGCACCTTAACGGTTCGCCTCGGCAGTCTAGCGGTGTTCAGGCTGTCCTGCTGGGTGCTGAGCATGGCCTACTTAGGAATTGTGGGTATCGCCCTGTGGGGAGGGGCTGCCGTTGATCGAGGATTGTTACTTGCCACTCATCTCAGCATCCTCTTGCTGTTTTGGTATCGAAGTCGTCGAGTCACTCTCAGCAATCATCGCCAGGTGACCCAGTTCTATCAATGGATTTGGAAACTGTTTTTTCTGGAATATGTGATCTTTCCCATCGCTTGTTTGTGGCGATAAGTTGCGTTACAACCTAGCAGGTTTGGACTAGCAGCAGCCTTTCTTGCCCCGCTTGCCATTAGGATAAACCGTTAGCCAATTGGTTTGAGCAAGGGATAACTGGGCATCATTGAGCTTTGCCCCCGACAAATCAGCACCGCAGAGATTCGCCCCCCGCAAGTTAGCGTGGCTGAGATAGGCATCGCTGAGATTAGCACCACGCAGATCAGCATTCGCCAAATCAGCATGACTCATATAGGCTTGCATGAGGTTGGCGTTGCGCAAATTGGCCCCTGAAAAGTTGGCCCGACCAAAATTTGCATTGATAAGAATAGCCTCTCGTAAGTCGGTATTTTGGAATTTGCCCTCATGAAAATTGGCACTAGGAAGTTGAAACTTACGAAGGTTGAGGCTGCGTAAATCTTGACCACTAAAGTCACGCTGACCTCGGCCATAGGCATGTTGAATCGCATTGGGTGTTAAGCGAGCCTGCTTCCGTTCTCTGGAGCTAAGACTAGCAGAGGAATCTATGCCTGTGTAAGACGAACGAGATCTTGAGGATTGACCCGAAACTTTAGAGTAAGAATCTGTGAGAGGCGACTGGACGCCAGATCGAGAGTGGTTATGTTGTCGAATTTGGGATGCTGTCCGGGCTGAGGGAGAATTAGAGCGAGGACGAGTAGGAGAATAGGATCGAACCCCTGATGAGGATCGCAACGATTGAGAATTTGAGATGCCTGAGTGACTGACGGCTGCATTGGCACTATTTCTAGCAAGGGCCTGTGAGGCTTCTTTGGCTGAGCGATAGCGATCGCGCAACGATACCTCTAACATGGTCCCTAATAAATCTTGGAGTTCAGAATTAATCCTGACATGTTCCCGCCAGCTTAATTCACCAGTCACAGGATTATAGTTCAAATCTTTGGGGGACTTACCTGTTAGTAGGTAGATACAGGTGACACCCAAACTATAGACATCACTTGCGTACACGGGACGCATGGCCATTTGCTCAGGTGGGGCAAAGCCAGGGGTACCGACGGCAAAAGAGGTCAGCGTACTGTTTTCCTCCGGGTTAGCAATTGCCGTTTGACTCACTTGATCTTTGACTGCACCAAAGTCAATCAAAACTAACTTGTCATCGATTTCCCGACGAATAATGTTGGCAGGTTTAATATCCCGGTGAATAACTTCTTGGCCATGCAAGTGATCTAGTAGGGGTAATACTTCCTCCAGGACGTTATACACCATAGATTCATCGAAAGGACCGGAGCGACGGACTTCTTGCTGAAGAGTAGCTCCTTTGACATACTCTTGAATCAGAAAGAATTCTTGACCCAATTCAAAATAATCTAGGAGCCGAGGCAGTTGAGGATGGTTGCCAATTTTGCCCAGGGTGGTGGCTTCTCGTTGAAACAGTTCCCGTGACATTTCCAAAATGTGGGGGGCAGTCACCACAGGTCGAAGTTGCTTAATGACACAAGTGGGTTTCCCTGGCAGACCTTCGTCTTCTGCCAAAAATGTGGTTGCAAATCCTCCGCGACCTAAGATTCGGGTCGAACGATAGCGATCTCGCAACACCAGGTTATGTCCACAAGCCTGACAGACCATTTGCCGTGGTGCATTACTGGGATTCGTACAAGCTGGATTTAAGCAATAGCTCATTCAGCATCTCTCAGATGATAGTGAATCAGGTGTGACATGGCAGAGGGCACTAACTCTCCTATAGTCATTCTGCCCGCTTTTGTTCCCTTCAGATGCATCTCTAGTGAATTCAATCTGGTAGCGTTACGAATCAAAAGTAATTTGTCAACACTAAATATAAAGCCCTTCCGAGACAGCCAAGTTTTTACTCTCCATGAAAGTTATTGAGCACACGCCGACCCTGCTAATTCTGCAAGAACGATTGCTAGGAATTCGGCTATTGGGAGGGGCCACAGCCCTTCTGGGATTTCTGATTTTTATCATCTTTGATTTCCCCTATGATTTGTTTGGTTGTGTCTGTATTGCCATCGCTGCCCTGATAAGTACAGTCAGTCCTGTGGAAATCTGTATCTTCAACAAACCTGATGATCTTTTGATTTTAGAGAAACGGCGTTGGTTTAGTCGTCAGACTCACCGATATACCATGACCCAAATTGAAATGATTCAAGTGGAAGAGAAACAGTGGTTAGGGACCAAGTTTTATCAAGTCAACCTAAATTTCGTATCTGGACAGCGATCAATGCTCACTCGGTTCGCTAGCACGGATAAGATAGCCCAACACAGTCTTGCTGAAAGAATCCGAGATTTCTTAGAGGTTAGATACTCAAATCCTATCCTTTAAGCACTCAACGCTATCAAAAGATAACGCAAACCTGAAGTTATGAAGAGAAACTCCCCAGGTAGGATTCGAACCTACGACCAATCGATTAACAGTCGACCGCTCTACCACTGAGCTACTGAGGATAGCGGATATCATCCTAGCGATAAACGGATAACTTTGGCAAGACTAATCTTCAGATTAGCGATCGCTAGGGGTTGATCGCAGACCAGCATACATTTGTACCTATTAACAGTTTTAACCAAGAGAGTCGTGCTTGACCAGCTCGGTTCGTTGCTAATTCACAACCATAGATTCTCTTCACTTAAGCTGGTTGTATCTATATTGAGCTGACCGGGTCCCCCTTTACAGATTAGGTAGATGTCTAATAGTTGTTGAAATTAGCTCAAAAGGGCTGTAATTTGGGTAATGCCATCAGTTTGATCCATGAGAATATGCACTTCCATTCCCAATATTAGGGGTATACCAAGAGTCATCATTGAGGCAGTGCTAGATTAGGCCCAAGAACTACATTTTTTCCCTAGCAGTATAGGCCAGGTAGGATTATCCATTCTGAGAGGTGTTGGCGAATGTCCAGTGATTGATCATTCTTTAAGCATGATGGATTGGGTAGCAACAGCGAAGGCTGCCTTTGCAACAGAAAAACCAGAGCATTTCACAAACTACAACCATTGTGGAGAGTGTGCTGAACATGATGCAACACTTAAAGAAGCTGATGTTGACACAATCGGGATAGAAGCATTGGGAAACCCTAGCTGGGATCCAATATGCTTTTGTCACACTGAAGGTAAAAAGTACTACCTGCCTGCTTTGGTTAGGCTTAGTATAGAAACTATCCACACAGAGTTCTATTTTGAGCAATTTCTATTTCACCTTAGCGGTGATGACGATCAAACTAGCTTGCACAGAAGTTGTTCTATGGCTCAAAGAAAGTTTATCGAGGCATTCCTAGCACATATGATTGAGTGCTATGCACATGAAATTGAGCTGCACACATGTACAGATGATCTATTGCATGCTCACCAAACTTGGTCCAGCGCTTACAAAAATAGTGGCGATTCTCTCAAATGAGATTTTATATGCCAACAACATTATTGACACTTCTCCTTGACGCCAAACTTACATCTTGGCTGGCCTGCGTGCCTGAACAGAATAGAGAGTTTGATTGAGATAGATTAAACAGAAAATATTCTCTAAATCGCTGCCAAAAACTTATTTTTTTACTATTTTGACCTGCTCGATAGTGGCATTAACAAGCTGTAATTTTAGCTACGGGTTAAAAGACTGATTGACTGAGTACTAGAAAACATAGCTAGCAACCAACGAGATCATTCGAAAGGGCTAAAGGTTTGCAACAAGAGAACGCACAAAAGGGTACTTAAGTAATAGGCACAATATTTGGCCTAATTTCTTGCTCAGCAATTTAAAAAACCTGTAGAAAGCCCTAAAAATAGAGCTCAATCCAAGTACCATACTGTGAGTTTACAAATTGCTTTTGTGTTGACCGGTTCAAAATATCTAGAGTCACTGTGATCTCTGTCCTTGCCGGTACAGCCTTTATATAGTATGTGTTATCGCTATTCATTGTGTTGGCCAGTAATGGTTTGATTAGAGTACAATATAAATCTCAACGGAAAATAAATAGAAATACATCAAAAGGTATGACGGAGCTTATCAGCAGCCAAGACGGTCTCAAGGTTATTGGCCGGAGGAGATTTGGCAACGCTAGAAATTCGAGAGGTGAAAAAGCGCAATAAGAGGATCTGGGTACGCAACAATTCTTTGCTCAAGGTGTTGTCTCGGAAACTTGGAACAACCCTATTAAGTCTTAATGGGATAGCAAACTGTTTTTGGTCTATGTCAATAAGAGCTTGTGGCTATTAAAGTTCCTTAAGATATTCAAATAGATTCTTGTGAAATCATAATGAGTTCATCCTTAAATTATAGACTGAGCGATTTTGGTCTTACAGGATAAACTATATTGCTGAGTCAGCAATATTATTGGTTAATATAGCTATATCTACTAAAACTTTTATCTATTCGAGTTTGTAAATATTGTATTACCTTCTCAGGGATGCTATAAGCTTATTGCTTTGTGCAAGTATTCCGTCTCCTGCCCAATTTTGAAAGTTTTAACGCTCATTTTTAATCTTTCAGAAAAGATGAAATTCTTAGCTACATAGAGTATATCCATGGAAATGAATCAAGGTAACGAAATTCTAATACTAGATTTTGACCATACATTATTTTTGTCAAATTCTACTGAAGAATATCTGGATTCTGCCAAACCTCACACCCTATGTTCGCTTGTGCTAGCCATACTCGACTGGCTCAAGGTATGGAATCTATTTCCTGGGGAAAATAAGAGGGTAGTTTATCGTGATGCAATTCGCATTATATGTATTTCCATACTTTTCCCTTGGTCATATTTGGTCTATAGAGCACGAGTTCCATATCTCTTAAAAGACCATCTCAACTCAGAGATTTTAGAAATACTAACGTTAAAATCATGGGAAAAAGTAATTATTGCCAGCAATGGCTTCAATTTCATCCTTAAGCCTTTATTAGCACAAATGAATATTCAGGTAGATCTTGTGCTATCTTCTCAATTATTTCTAATTAAGAATGGAATCAGAGCAGCTGGGAAAAAATCTTACTTAGAAAAAACATTGACTTCTGATGAATTACAGAAGTCAACGTTTATCTCTGACAATTCGGAAGACAAGGAGTTATTGGGTATTGTTAATGAGTTTATTTTTTATGGAAACCATCAAGCGAAACGCTTTAGGGTTGGACAGGATGTATATATTCCTTTTGTCTACACTCATGCATCAAAAAGAGGAAATTCAAACCATTTATTAAATAAGGTTATCCTTGAAGATTACCCTTTTATTATGCTTGCCTATGGTTTTTCTAATCCTATTAGCGTTCAAATTTTTATAGCCGTTTTTTTGCTTGTTCTTTCTTTTTGGTGCATTTATGAAGCTGGATACTTCGAGAATGATCTGTATGAACTAAAGCATGAATTGAAACACAAGAATCCAGAAAAGATAAATTTTATTCAAGAAAAACAAAAATACCCTATTGAGAAAAGTGCATGGGTGTGGTCGGCTATTTTAAGCTCCTTTGGCTTGTTTATACTAGAAGCAAATGTTAATGGCATCAGCAATTCTTTAACATATGTTCTAGGGTTAAAAATTTTAATTTGGCTTGCTTGGCTTGGCATTGCAAGACTGGTTTTTAGAGTTTATACTTACTCACCTTTTCTTATTAGAGTCTCTATCTCTCCTATTCTGCAACTGACTCGCTTAGTCGGGCCAGCGCTTTTCTTGTCAATAAATTTTTGCGGTGCTTTCTTTATTGTCTCTAGAGTGATAAGTCGATGGTTTAGCTATGCTAGTTATCGCTCAGGCGGCGATCTGAAGACTATCTCTCAACCTTTGGTAAGACATATCATTTTCGTGATTCTTATTGCTGCCTTAGCTGTTGTCCAAAAAGATATCACTATATTTTTGTCATTACAGTTTGTCTTAACCCTAGCCGTCTCTGTGATAAGAGGACATTTTCGATCTTTTATTGCGAGTAAGCACATACCAGAATAATCTGAAAGCTCATCTCTTACTACATAGGCATATCGGTTGATCTTTCCCTTCATCTTCCCCACGTGATAGAGATAGAACAGGGATACGGTCAGTAACCTTGGTCTAGTTCACAACTCCTTTATTCAGAGAGGCATACAGGTTCACCATTGAATCAGCGTATCGTTGGCAATCAAACTGCTCCAGGACCCATTGGCGTGCTTGTTGCCCCATAGTTAGCAAATCATGATCGTTTTGAGCACAAACTTGTTCTAGCAAGGCAGCTAGACCTTCAACGTCATCAACCTCAAAGAGGTGCCCTGTCTCACCAGGACGAATCAACTCTGGGATACCTCCAATGTTGGCACCAATCACAATCCGGCCGCTGGCATAGGCTTCCAATATACTCATGGGCGCATTCTCATACCATCGCGAAGGTAAAACAACAGCGCGGGCGCGCTGAATCGCAGCACGTAACTCAAGTTTTTCCAACCGTCCCATAAAACGGATGCGATCGCTCTGGGCTTCGGGCATAGCTTTGAGAGCAGCCTCTTCAGGCCCTGTCCCCACTATCTCTAATTCAACACCAATGTGAAAAGCTGCTTTGATCAAAGCATCAACACCTTTTTCAGGCGCCAAACGTCCAAAGTAAAGGATATGATTCCCTAAAGAGGTAGATACTGTATAGTCACGGCAGTCAATAAAGTTAGGAATATATGCAAGTTGTTCTTCTTGCCAGCCCCATTCAACTAACTTCGACTGCAAGAAACGGCTAGGTGTGATTACTTTATCCAAATAGCGTCTGTATAAGCCTAATGACTTATGGACAGCAGACTCTAGCATTACTAACGTGCTTGCACCTAAAGACTCTCGAATACAGCGATTCAGTGGTAGGTGCAATAAGTTACCAGACTGACACTTTTCACAAATACCTTGGTGATTGAGCATCTTATAGGCTGGACATGCCAGCTTCAGGTCATGGGCCGTCATGACCGTGGGCACATTACGAGATTTGAGAGCTACTAATACCGAAGGAGAAAGATGATGATAGATGCAGTGAGCATGGGCAATGTCAGGTTTAAAGTCTGTAATCAAGCGTTCTATTTGTCGCTTCGCATCCAAAGAATAAATAACTCGGCCAGCCCGTAGCAGCGTATCCTTCAATCCATATTGATTGCCAAATTCCAGTTCTTCGCAAAAATATTTCGACCAAGGTGAATCAATATTTTGAGAGTGATGCATCGCAAACATGGCGGTTGACCAGCCGCGTTCTTCAAACATATGAGCATGTTCAAAGAACACAACATCAGCCCCAGCTCGTCGATAATGATAGGTATTCAGTGACAGAAGTCTCGCCATCGTTCCATTGCCGTGAGTGTGATGTTGCGCAAATTTTCAATGATATCAGCTAGCTACAATAGACTGGTATTGCTCTATCTTGTCATGGCGTATACCCTAGGTCTGTCATTGTTTCTGAAAAAAGACCCTGAAGCATCGGATGCATATCATAAGTAGTTCTGGCAGGGGTCGAAGATAACTTTTGTAGTGCGTAGTTGAGAAATCGAGCATCAGCAGACAGCTCACAAAATTTCAGAAGTTGGGATAAACTTTGCTGAGGCTGAGAAATCAAGTCTTCGTAGTGCAACATATGCATGCAATCAGGAATCTGATCAAAAAAACGTAACCCTTCTCGCATTGCCACAATCCACTCAAGGGTTGCCATGTCTAATGGATTTTCTAGTTGGTTCTGTTGCAGGCTCAGCTCATGCAAATTGGGATCAGTGCAAACAATCTGATCCCAAAGCAACTTCCACTTGCGATTATCGGCTCCCCACCAGTCATGGGTCTCTGTCTTGACTTCCACGCCTAGACGCTGTGACCATCCTTCTATGGACTGGCAGGTATCCCAACCATTGCGGACTAAAAAGACAAACTTGGCATCCGGGAACAGTGCTTGAACAAATGGTATTCGGAAGACCAACTCTGGATACTTATCAACGACCCGTTGCGAACCAGAAAATGCCAAGTATGCACCAAAGAGTCTATGAGCAGTCTGTTTTACCTGAGTAGTGGCCTCATTTGCAGTCAGTCGGTACTGAGCTGTACCACGGCTATAGCTCCCTGTTAAGTCTTCTTGTGGATAAATTGAATGCCAGAGTGCTTTAGGTTCATTAAGAAATCCTACCTCTTTGTGCATGGAAAGAAGTGTCCCCAAAATCGTTGTCCCACTCCGGCCAGTCCCAATAATGAAGATAGGCTTTTGAACAAGTTTGAACTGAGGCAAGCGCTTTTGAAAATCAAACAGTGTTAGAAGCAATGGATTAATCCATTGTCCCTTAGTGGTCAAGGGCCGACCTTCAAACAAGGCATAACTTAAAAGTCTGACCAATGTTTTACGGGGACTGGTACGAAGATAAAGGGAATCCAGCTGAGCAACCATATCTGAAAGTAACTAAAAAGTAATGTGGTGGAGATGAGAATAGAAAAAATTTGGCTCAGCAATGATGTGAGAAAAGGGGATTGCCACAATAAGTTGTGAGGCTGATAGAGCATGCTTCTTGTGGTGGAATTCACTTTTCCATTACAAATAGTCTTGGCGGATAAAAGGTTTGAAGTTTATTTCATTGAGACGTTCATGCGCTGTATATCGAACCATCCATTACTTTTTGGACTTTAAGTGTGAGACAGAGTAAGGGGGGAGCGATAGCCTATCCAGCACATCTCCATCGGTCTCCTTTAGTGAATAGGGGGTTGTCACCAAGGTACGAGGATCTCCCTCAACTTGTTGGTAAGTGATACCTGAAGGAAAAATTGAACTCACATCAACTTGCAAAGAGCGAGCCGATAAGTTTGTGATGATAGCCTCCTGATTATCTCCCTGATCGGTAAAGGACCAACCGTACAAGGCAGGATATTGAAATTGCTGCTTGCCCATTAGCGTGGGGCCATTCTCAAATTCAATTTCCTGGGCTTCGTCGGCATTATTCATAGCCTGTCCCCATTTCTGTAAAGCAACACCCGTTGCTGTCAAACCATAAGGAGTCGTTTTTATAGAGTTACCAGAGCGATGAGCAGAGTTAACAAAGCTACTAGGTCCATCAAAAATAGCTGAGAATTGGGGATTACCAATCAACGCATGATTGCAGATTTTTTCTACGCGTGGATCTTCTAAAAACTGAAGTCCCATCACTAAGTTATACAAACCGTGTGCCCAGCTACCTATAACCCTATTCTGACGGACCTTTAGCTTGCGCAATCTTTCATGGAGGTTATACTCTGTAACCCAAATCTTCTGGTTACTCGGCAGTGTACCAAACCCATCTGTTTGATTAATTGTATCCCAGTGTCTAAAAGGCTCACCCAAAATAATAGAAGTATCTTGAGCGCTAAAAAAAGGATAGTCACCTTGAGGTGCTTCGGTCAGTGGGGCAAGTCCATGGCCAGGGTAGCTGTGCAGTGTTATCGCATCAGCTTTTTCTAAAGCAGTTGAGACTGCACGATTCCACAGCACACGCCTCTGTTCAAGTCGATGACGGATCCGACCTTGGTCCGAAACACCTATCACGCTAATTTTGACTTGAGGAAATTCTTTTTTAATTCTTGTTGTCCATTGAGTAGCGGTACGAGCGTAGTCTTTTGGTGTGGGGAATACAGAACGGTTATTACGTGTCCCAAAGTAGAATTCGTTACCGAGCTCGATTTCTTGAATTGGCATCCCTAGTGCTTCAGCCTGCTTTAGCATCTGAATCTGAGATTCTAGAGTAGAGGTCAGCATATTCAGAACGAACAGGGGAGTAGTATTGGTTGCTGCAGAAAGGGTTTGAAAATTTTTCAAGCTACCAGTCTTGTATTGGCGGACTTTAGAATTCTTCAAAAAAGCGTGAACATCATTTGATAAGCCCTGCGAATTCTGAATTATCCCTCCGCGACGCCAATCCCAATAGTTGGAACCCTCTCCTCCAGGTAGCCGCAAAACCTGAGGAGAGATCGATTGAACTGCGTCAGTAAACTTCGGATCGTTCCACTGCTTAATTTGAAAGGCATTGACATTAAAACAAAGTAATCCGGGTGAAATAGTTCGCTGACGTTGGGATAAAGCAGCTTTGACATTTGTTCCTTGCGTTTGAGCTGAAGACAAGTTTTGGGAAAGCTGCTTTGAAGAATGCATGCTGATGCACCCACCAGCAATAGCCACAATGAATATAAGTAAATATCTAACCTGCCTTTTATTGGCTCGATTGGTTTGTTTCACTAGTTTGAATTGCGTAGGAATATATGTACTAATCTATCGAGTGCCGTTAGTCCCTCAATAGTCTTGGCTTGAGATATGCATAGTAGTACTTTTTTTAGTTCGTTATAGTGACGTATAAACAAGCAGATTGCTCCAACTGAACTGTTGAGCTTCTTGTATACACCCACATGAAACTCAATTTTTGCAACACTTCCAAGAGTTGTGAGTAAGACATAGAATAAAACAAATATCTTTATTTGTCTCCAGAGATTTTTTTGTGAAGTATCTCCAGCTATCATCTTTATGAGCCTTTCTGTTCTCAATGCAGGTCAAAACTACTATATTCGAGGTGGCTCAGAGCAATATCAGTTTGCCCTCACAGAGCTTCTAGAAAGCCATGGGCATCAAGTTACGCCCTTTGCTGCACGCAATTCCAAAAATAGAGCTACACCATACTCACAATATTTTCCCCAAGGCACCAATTTTGATAATCCTTCTATTCAGGATTTGATGCAGTTTGTGTATTCTAAGCCAGCGAATGACGCTATTCAGCGTTTGCTCGGAGAGGTAACCATCGATCTTGCGCATCTCCACATTTATTATGGGCAGCTGACAACCTCTATTCTGAAGCCACTTCAAAAAGCTGGTATACCCATTGTACAAACGCTACACGAATATAAGATTATTTGTCCTGTTTACACCCTACTTTCGCACGGAGAAATTTGCCAAGCATGCGAAGGAAAAGATTTTTGGCATGCAACCCGCAAGCGTTGTAATCGTGGATCATTAGCTCGGTCTGCTCTCAGCACTCTAGAGTCTTATACATCCAAAGCACTTGGTTCAATAAGAAAAATTGATCACTTTATTGCAGTTAGCGATTTTTTGCGTAATAAGGTGATTGATCTAGGATTGCCTGCCAACAAGGTGACTACTATACACCACGCCTTTGATGCCTCAGGAATCGAACCAAATATTGAACCTGGCGAATACTTTCTGTATTTTGGGCGCTTAGAACGCTTAAAAGGACTGTTTACACTCATTGAAGCTGCAGCACCTCTAAAAGATATCCCTCTACTAATCGTCGGAGATGGAGAAGCACGGTTAGAACTAGAACGGTTAATCGCATCAAGAGACTTGAATCACATACAGATTCTAGGGTTTAAGCGAGGGCAAGATTTAGAGAACTTAATTCGAAATAGTATTTGCACTCTCATTCCATCAGAATGGTATGAGCCATTTGGATTGACATTAATTGAGTCGTTTGCTCGGGGAAGGCCCGTAATCGCTAGCAAAATTGGCGGCATTGAAGAAATCGTTACTCATAATGTTGATGGCTATTTGGTCTCTCCCGGAAATGTAGAGCAAATACGTGAGCAAATGCTGTGGATGGCACAGCATCGAAGCATGGCAGTTGAGATGGGTTTATTAGGTCGGCAAAAAGTTGAAAACTTGTTTTCCCCAGAAATGCACTACGAAAAACTCATGAAAGTTTATCAAAAAGTGCTGTAAGAATAGTGCTTCAGTCAGTCCTAAAGACTAAGCTGAAAATTTCTGCCTAGACACAAGGATTTAAATCCTTGTGTCTAGAATTGAAGTACTACACTATCTGGAGTTATCTTTTAAGCGTAGTAGCTCCTAACCAGTAATCATCAGTGATAGCGAAAATTATCGCGAGCTTTACGGAAGTCAGGGACTTGCTTGAGTCCGTTAATCAAATTGCTTTACTAGTAGGCAGAAAAACATTCTGTTTCTTGTAAGAAACTTAAAATAATCTTGTCGTTAGATACGCTCGTTAACATTTTAGACTAAAATAGTATTACTTTTATCTTTGATTTTTTGAGAATTATGTAATTAATGAGTTTGAAGTAGTTATTTTAGGCAGCCAGACTTCGGTGTCGAAAACAATGGTTTAAGCCTAAGTAGTAACAAGCATCATCAAGTATTTTAATGATAACTGGCCTGTTAGAAATCCAAGAATTGATGACAACGAAACTACCAAATCTTATTATTGCTGGTGTTATAAAAGGGGGGACAACATCTTTATATAGTTATTTGTCAAACCATCCTGATATTTGTTGTTCTACGGTTAAAGAGACTTGCTATTTTCACACTTACAGATATGGTAAGCCCAACTCAAGGTATCAACAGTCTACAAATCCATTTATCCAATATCAGCAATTCTTTGCACACTGTCAAGATCAAGCTTACATTATGGAGGCAACTCCTGGATATTTTGAAGGAGGTAGAGCTTTAGCAGGAGAGATAAAAAAACAATTAGGTGAAAGAGTAAAAATAATTATCGTTCTTAGGGAACCGATAAATCGCTTAACTTCTTTCTTCAAATTCAAGAAAAGCATGCTAGAGCTTAGTGAAGACCTCAGTTTTGAGCAATACATTCATCAATGTGAATCCCTGCCAATTTCAGAGAAAGTCAAGCAAGAAAATAATATATATTGGGGTATTGATGGTGGATTTTACTCTAATTATTTGGAAGAATGGTTTGCAGTTTTTGGTGACTCTTTGAAAGTTCTATTTTTCGAACACCTTACAAGTAAGCCTAGAATAGTACTAAGTGATATTTGTACTTGGCTAAGTATTGATAAATCTATATTTGATTCATATGTGTTTAGTGTAGAAAATAAGACTGTAGGATATAAATATAAGTCTTTGCAAAAACTTGCACTTTCTGTAAATGCTAAAGCAGAGCAAACATTTAGGGCTAATCCTCAAATCAAAAAAATACTGAGAGCTATATATTATTCTGTGAATGGTGCTAGTCGAAGAGAAGAAATCAGCCAGAGTACAACTGACTACCTTAAAACCGTTTACGCTCCCTACAATAAGTTATTAGCAAAGCAATTGTCTTCTAGAGGCTATATTGCTCTTCCTGATTGGCTTGCCGATGTTCTTTGACCGATTTTATAACCTCATCATGTCATACAAATTTGGTATATCACCCATGTGAGAATCATGCTGCACTGAAAGCCTCTTACATAGCTTGTTTAGCGGTTAAGAGTGGCGTTTAGCCAATTTACCGTTGTCGCTAGCAAAATTGATTGACCTACTTTAAGTTATGCAATCCTGGCGTCTTCTTATGGAGCACTCTAATCATGCTTAATTAAGAAGATGCTAATCTAGATTGATAACATGTTTTAGTATTGAGATAAATCTGAAGCATGAAAATTGTCGATTTTTGATATTCGTAGTCGATGAGTGTTGTAGGTATTAATTACCAAGCCAGAAAACAACCAAAAGTAAAAGCTAAAAGCTCTAAGCTTAAAAGCTCTTTCAATAAAATTATAGAAAACTGTGATGACAATAAATGTGCAAAACATAGAACCCAACATTTTGTATTCTGGCTGTGATGAAAACCGTGTGAGCCATTTCCCAGCTCGAAAAAGCCGCCAAATTATAAGTGCGTATATTCCTATTCCGATTAGGCCGTAGTATCCAAGCATAACCATCCAGTAAACATCTTCAATAGGACCAATTTCTATTATTTTTGCTCTATCTCGACCATTTACTAGAATTTCGGCCATAATGGTTCTCATATTCTCTAAGTCTGGACCGAAACCAAACCAAGGATTGGCGCTGAAGAGCGTCCGAAATATTGTGATGACTACCCAGCCACGAGAGTTCTCCGACGATTCTTCCCAATACTCAGGATCAAATACTTGGAGTAAGTAAGAGGCTAAATCAATAGATTGTTCTCGTTCATCAAATGCTGTAAAAGAAGTATCAACATTGGTCCCTAAAAATGCTAATAGCAGAATAGAAAGAAATATAACTACAGTAAGAACCCATCCTAGCCTAAGTAATCCGCGAATTCTTTTTTGAAAGAACATGAACATTGCTGGCACCACAAAAGCAAGGAGTAGAGGTGCTCTTTTTTTAGATGCAAAAATACCGAAAGATATAGCTGCTAAGCCTATTAAGTTCTTATACTGGATTGATGTTTGGCTGGGAGATGCATAAAAATGACTTATAGATAGTAATAAGGCTATTAGAAGAAAAGCACATAAGACAGCAGGACCCGAAAAAGTGCCAAATGCTGAGCCAATTTTGAGTCTCCCTTCTTCTGTTGGAGAGGCTCTTTGGTAATCACCAAATTCAAACTCACTTGGGGCAAAAACTTGTTGTATGCTAGCGGGCATAAAATATTGTATGGATGCTAAGAATCCTTGTATTAACCCGGCTATGCGAATGCTATTGATAATAAGAAGTAGCTGATCAAGAGAAATCTCAATGTTTACTACAATATAGAAGACAGATAAATACCGCCAGAGGGCTCTAAGACTCTCAATACTGCCAAACAAGCTGCTTTTGTTTAAGACAGCTGAGAGGATAGCTGAGAGGAAGAACATTAATATTAGAAGGTCTATTGGTGTTGCTCTTAAAGTATGGCTTTTAACCCTCTGTCCTATAACTTTTGCTAGTAAACCATACAGAATTAACTCAGGTAAAAAGCGGAGCAGTACTGCAGCAGGAAGCCACTTAATAATAAATTCTTCGAATGGGACGTAGAGTGCGATCGCAAATACGATCAAAAATGGGATCTTTCCTTCTTTGCGAGCATCGATATAAAATCTAACGATACTGCGAAAAACTTGACTAGGCTTAGGAATGGTCATCAGTTATTTACTGCAAAACTACGCAAGCAGAGAAACAATTCGTCAGTTGCTTCTGGTTTTTTCGGGTTTTACAGACCAGGGAATAGGGCAGCCCAACATTTGCTCTAGTAAAACGACATCAGGTTCATAGTATGCCTCCAACCTTGCCCGAATATCGGGATGAATTTCTACAGTCTCATCAGCCTGGCTATTGAGTCGATAATAGATTGGATCAAACCAGAGGCGCATTTGGCGAAAAGTACTATGAATCGGCAAATTGTGAGTGCGTCGGCGAATTTGCCAGCGTAACCTCGAATAGAGATGGTTTAATCGTGCACTTTTTACAGAAACGCTGCGGTTGAAAACTTGGAATTTGTAGTGATCGTAAAAGCTGGCTGTAAGGGCAGTGAAATGGCAAAGGTCTTGCAGTACCTTCATGGGATCGGTACAGAGTTCTTCGTAAAAATAGGTCTTGACCCTATCAGCCCCCAAAATATTTATGTAGGACTGAAGATAGTGGGAGTATCGCCCGTGCTCCAGTGCACTTAGAAAATATGCAGGTGAAGGACCGCACAAGCCATCTTGCCGCTGCTGCTTCGCCTGCTCAAAATGTCCGCCCATCAGTTGTTCGTCAACATACTCCCTAAAGGTCATTGCACTAGGGATATGATTGATTTGCTTTGCAAACTTATACCAAGAGGCAATACGCGTAATGGGATCTCGCAAAATAAAAACAACCTTGACATCAGGTAAAAAAGCTTTCAGTCTTTGGGGTGTGCCCTCAGAATATAAATAATCAGGGGTTGCATCTAATCGCAAATATTGACCTTGATCTGCAAAGAATGTTTCAAACTTCTCAATACCTTCCCACCACCCGGTTGCTACAGGAGGTTGAACTGGATAATTTTGGTCAATAAAGAAGCGTGTCTCTTTGATGGTTGCTGCCGTCACCTCTGGATGGTCTGCCAAATAATGAAATAGAGATGTTGTCGCTGCTTTTGTTGTACCACCAATAATCAAATAACGGTTTTGACTCATATTTAATGTTTTCACTCTCTGACTCTCGTACCACGGCCACTAATCAGCAATTTGGATAGTCTTCGCTCATATGACTCTTTTCCCAAATAGCGTAGAACGTAAACTAACAGATCTGTAAACTTGACTTGTGTTTATGGCGCCAGACACCACAATGCTGATTGTGGTCGCGAATGCAGCGCCATTTAAACCATAAATAGGAATTAATAACGCATTCAGAGTAATATTGATTCCCGCTGATAGGATACTACTGAACACGCTGAGCCGAGCATATCCAGTCATACTTAAAACCGTCCCAGATAGTCCAGCGACAGCAGCATATATGAACAAACCGCAACAGCGGATCTGCAACGCTCTTAGTCCTTCAGTAAATTCAGAGCCATAAATCAGAAGGTATTGACGCCCGAAAATCATAAATAGAAGAGCAACTGCACCTGAAACCACTACAATTACACGGGCTGTCCTTGTCAAAATATGCTGCAATTCTTGCAATTTTCCTTTGGCAAACAAGCTAGCAACTGTTGGAGATAGCGGCCCCTTAAAAGCCATCATTGCAAATACAACCAACAGAGAACCACGATTGACCGGATTGTAGATTCCTGCAGCACTGACACCATCAAGATTTCCTAACATTAAAATATCTACCCGACCATTAATTTCGTTGAGACTCTCAAGTAACATGAACGGAAAAGCACACTTGACCCAGACTAAGGGTTGATAGCTTGGTGTAGCTTTTATAACATCAGCAGGAAGTACACGGTTACTAGCTAAGATACTGATGAATAAACTCAACCCTGTAGAAATGCCAAAAGCGGCTACGGCCCAACTTGCAGTTAGACCCTGAGGCCATAATGCAACAGCAAGGCCAACAAAAATTAGCTGCAATAGAGGTGCCCATATCATCTCAGGCATTAAACCCACGACAATCTTGTGCAGCCCTCGCATTGTCCCCCGATAAATAATTCTCAGACTTAAAAAGGGAAGAGTAGCCATTGCAATCCCAAAAGCCCAAGCCAATTGAGACGTTCTGTCTAGACTCAAATGCCAAGCAATAGTTCCAGATACAAGCGCTAACCCGACAGAAGTGATTAGTACTAGGATGCCAGCCCACCTTTTGATGCCTTTGAGCTTATCCCATGCTGATTCTGTCTGATAAAGTGCAATCTCCCGCCCTAACAAACCGTCGAAACCCAACGTAGCAGGAATCGATAGAAGATAAATCCATGACGTTGAGTAATCATAAATCCCAGAACCAGCACTCCCCATCAAGCGAGCATGAATAATGCTCACTACAAAAGCAAAAGACATAGAAGTAACCCGCAGGCCGAAGGTTCCAACCGCTTTCTTAAGTAAATGCTTCATGTAATAAATAAAATGAGTGCTTTGCGCAATCTCTGATTTGTCAGTACCACTCTCCTAAGAATGAAGATGTTTCAACTCTTGCTCTGGCAACCCTAAACGTGGCTCTGGATTTCGCTTCTCATACCAAATCAGAAGAAGACCAAGTGTCGCAACAAAGGAACCCGCAAGACCTGTTAAGAAAGCCATTTGCTTACTCGGAGAGACAGGTTTGTCTTCTTCTGGAAGCGTCGGCTCCGTGACTAGTTGTATTGGAGGATAGATAGAGTAGAGGTCACTTTGGCTGAGGTCTAGCTTTGCTAATCTTGAGGCAAGGAGTGTCTCAGCCACTTGCAGATCTCTTCGAAGTCTGTCAATTTTAAACTTTTCCTGCGACAAGGAATTTAATCGAGCCTCCATACGAGTAATTTCCTTCGCTAATACCTGATCCTGACGAATTAATTTATCTCGATCAGCTCGGTCTACTACCGACTCCTTGAACAACTCGCCCCGAACTACAGTGGCTTGGGGATCATTGCTGAGGGGCGAAAGTGCTACCAACTCGGAGCCTCGTACCTGTCTACCCAGGATGGACGATCCTCGGTTGACTAAAGCTGCGCTTGCTTCTGATAGCTGTTCTTGTAGATCTACAATTTGCGGATGTTGGGGTGAAAGCTGGGCAGCCACTTGGGTTAGCTCAGTTTTTAGGCGACCGTATTCGCTAAGCAACTGCTGATAAACTGTGTCCCCTTCAAGCTTGTAACGATCTGCCGCCCCCTGGCTTTCGGCGCCTGTGCTGCTCTCCAGGTTAGAAAGGCGGCCATTCAAGCCATTGGCCTGGGCTTGATTTTCTGCGCGTAAACGACGCAGCTGTTCTACATTTACCGAAAGCTCTTCGAGTTGCTGGTCAGACCCGAAAGCTGAGACTGATTGATATTTAGCCAATGCTCTTTGGGCCTTTTCTACCTTCTGGCGTGCACCTGCCAAGGTAAACTGTGTTTCACCTTCACGACGCGCTAACGTTGATTCTCGAAGCTTCTGGACGTGCTGATCAAGCGCAGCATAAAGCGCATAAGACTTTCTCTGTGCTACTAACGGCGTCTCTCCATTAATCAAAAAAGAAAGAATGGCGGTCTCCTCATCAACCGTAACTTCAGGTTCTCCAAATTCATCGGCATCCATTCCTAACTGCTGAGCAGCCCTGTCTACAACAACAGAACTTGTGGCGATGTATGCATAGTCATTCCTTGGATCTTTAAAGGGTTCTGCTCGCCCTTCGGTAGGTGAAGCTGATGCCTTGGCACCATCTGGGAGTGAGACATCAACCTTAGAATCTCCGCCCAAAACAGTTACGCCCACTTGGCTAGTGTAGACCGGTGTTGCCTGTTTAAGGTAGAGAAAAATACAACCCCAGATAACACCATTGAGTAAAGCGCCTAACCACAGGTAATTCTGATAAGATGAGCCCTTCTGTTTTTGTACAGATGTGCTGGTGGTGGAATATGGTGAACGGTCTAACATATAGGCAGATCCTAAGGTTGCTTCGTTTTCTTGAGCAAGATTTCAAGCTGGGCGGTTGTCTCAAAACACAATTTTTTTGCTATATGGTTACTCATAAATGAAGGTTAACTAATCTCTATTGCTGCAATAACCTTTACGTTGATTTTCCACTGCCAATACTGATGCTGGAAGAAACAACTTGCAGTCACGGACCAGCAAATTATAGTTTTCACAATAGGCGTGATTCTGCTCTGCATTATCCAGATAGCCCTAGTTAAGGCTGCGACACAGTTTCCCGCAGAGGCTGAGAAGAGACAGTATCATGATGGCGAACCTCAACATAGTTGAGTAAAAGACGCTCGTATGCCTTAACGTCTTTGTTATTCGAAAACAGCTTCTGGTAGCGTTCTAAGCTTGTCTGACGCATAGCGCTTAGTCGCTCATCGTTGCCCAGTACCTGATCTAGCTGTAGTGAGCAATCTTTTTGATCGTAGAAGTATCCAGCCTCTGAGCCAGCCACCCAATAGTTGAAACGGTTGTAATGTCCCAAAACGGGCATACCTGCAGCTAGCGCTTCCACAAGAGAGGGATTCGTTCCTCCTACCGTATGGCCATGAATATATAGCCGGGCATAGTAGCGTAGTGCCTGAACAACCTCGGTATCATATATTGCACCTACAAACAGAACTTCACTGCTATTGCTAGCTGCGGCTAAAACCTTCTTGTGATAAGAATTCTCTCTGGGTAAGTATTTGCCAAGAACGACTAGTTTGTAACCTCTAGGCTTTTCAGAGAAAGCCGCAACGACTTCTAAAATCGAATTTTCTGGTTCGGGGCGAGCAATGATGATTGCATATTGATTGGGCCTCAAATTGTACGATTCGAGGTGGTCTGCATTCGCTTGAAGTACAGGCTCGCTACAGTATGGAATGCTTGTGATTTTGTCGCTAGGAACACCCTGTTCCAAAAAATGCATCTTGATGCCGGGATGGTCCGCAATCAGATGGGTGCTGAATAGACGTGCACATCGCTCGTTTAAGAACAACCAAGTCTTTTGAAGGAAGGTCCACTTGCGTCTCCACCACTCCATACCATCCATATTCGTGATGACGATACGCTGCTTTAAGTGCCAAAACAGCGAGAAGACAGCAGTATTGTAACCAAATAGGAGAATGATCCCTGGCTGCTTTAGAGCGTGCAGTGTCGCTTTGAGATCAAAAATAATAGAACCAAAAGCTCCCTCTCGTGCGGGGATATCAACCAGTTCGATACCGTTCCATTCTCTTATCTGCACTTCTTTGCCAGCACTTTGGCAATAGACCACAACACTCCAGTTATTCTGCTTTAAAAAAAGAGCCAGACGCTCGGCAAAGGTCTCAAATCCACCATGATTACCAGGAATTCCACGGGTTCCTAGCATCAAAACTTTACGGTCTTTCATTGATTAATCCATAGTCAGATGATTTCTCTTGAAATCCCCCCGCACATTGCATCTCATTTACTCATGTCAGCCCATACAAGCACGACAGTCTTTTCCAGAAAGCAATGTGGTTTTAATAAATTTTAAATACAAAAAAAGATTTTGTTACATGAGACTAACAGATAGTAGTGATTTCCATAAAGTTATATGAAATATAGCTTAGCACAAAGAATATTATGAATTGGCTTGTGTATTAGGCTAAGACTGGGATTCAAGCTTGTCAAGATTTTTAGCTTTGTGTTGCTTTTTATTTGAGCACATTAAACTAAAGAGTCTGGGTTTTTACCACGAATTTACCTTATACACAAGTATTTTATTAATTTAAGTTTACAAATTAATGCAAAATAAACTCTGAAGCAAGAAATGTAAATAAAAAATTACAATACAAGTATAGATAATGAATTGCATTTTCAGCTACAAAATCATCTGAAAGCTATATCTAGCATAAGATATAGCTGTATTCATATGCCAAGTTATAGATGAGTTATTCTATACTCAAACTGAATTCTCCCGATAGAGCAGTTGGAGCAACCTTACGAACAAGTAAGCCAAAAGAGATAGCTCAATCCTTCATTATTTCAGAGAGCTAGATTACTGCTGCGATAGGTCGCAAAGTCTAAGTTACAGCCTCACCTCCTGTAAGAAGTTGGAGTTTTTTTGGTTGCTATCTCTCTTCTTTGACTATGTCAGGTTGTAGTTTGGGGATATTCAGTCATCTGAATGATTGCAACATTTATTGGTCCACTATATCTAGTAGACCTATGATTTTTGTCGTGCTGAGTGTGTGGAAAACATGAAAGATAGTGTGTGGAAAATATGAAAGATAGTGTGTGGAAAACATGAAAGATATAGATAGATTTGAGTAGATTTCAATTCTTCTTAGGTGCCATATACCAAATCGTTATAGACGCTGTCAATTCCAACTAATAGATAAGTTAATATTATCCCGATGCCCTTGTTTTTGTTAATAAATGTGAATAACCTTTCTTGTTTAGGGCTATTTAGGGTAATACCACTACAAACGGTGTTTGTGGGGAAATACAATGGCGATTCAATATGACAGTCTTCATTATTATCTAAAAGAGATAGGAAGGTTTGCTCTTTTGACCCACGAAGAGGAAATTAAGCTGGCTCGGCAAGTTCAGGCTGGAAATTCGCGGGCTAAGAAAAAAATGATTGAAGCAAATTTGCGCTTAGTTGTCTCGATCGCAAAAAAACATCAGAATCGAGGCTTGCCGCTACTCGATTTAATCCAGGAAGGAAATCTTGGTTTGAGCATTGCCGTTGATAAATTTGAGCCTGAGCAGGGAAATCGGTTTAGCACCTATGCGTACTGGTGGATCTTGCAAGGTGTGACTCGGTCGTTGCAAAACAAAGGTCGGGTGGTACGGCTGCCTGTGAAACATTGGCAAGTTGGCAACCAAATTAAACGAACTCGCCAGCAGCTCAGTCAGTCATTGGGTCGAGAAGCCACGGTATCTGAAATTGCTGAGGCGATGGAAATGGATTTAGCAAGATTTAAAAAGTATCTTTTGAGCTTGCAAGAAACGGTGTCCTTAGACAAATTTGTAGGAGATGAGCAAGATACAACTTTAGGAGACTTGATTCAGGGAGATAATCCCACGCAGACTTATCTCGACCTCTTACTGCAAACTGAAGAGCTATCTGGTTATTTGGCTCTGCTTGATGATCGTCAGCGTTTTGTGATTTGCGAGCGATATGGGTTAGAAGATGGTCAACCCAAGTCTATGGAAAAAATTGGTCAGCAGCTAGGTTTGAGCCGAGAACGAGTTCGGCAAATCATCAAGAAGGCAATGACAAAGCTAGAGAAATATGCCTTATCTGCGTAGATTATCGACCTGACCTGTAGGGTATATACCCCACAGGTCAGGTCAAGACTTGGCAACTTCTTCTGCCTCTACTTCCACGGCTACAACCGAATTAGCAGAAACCTCGACCCCCAACTCTAACTTCTGACGGACCTGCTGCTCTACATCTTGAGCAAAGTTTGGGTTATCGGCTAAGTACTGGATGGTATTATCACGGCCTTGGCCAATATTATTGCCTTCGTAGCTATACCAAGCTCCCTTGCGGACAATGATGTTGGTTTCTTCCGCCATATCTACGAGACAGCCCAAAGTGGAAATGCCTTCGCCAAATAGAATGTCAAACTCTGCAATTCGAAAAGGGGGTGCGACTTTGTTTTTGGCAACCTTGACTTTGGCCCGGATGCCATACATCTCTGTCCCCTTTTTCAAGGTTTGAATCCGGCGAATATCAAGTCGAACTGATGCATAAAATTTGAGGGCATTCCCTCCCGTGGTCACTTCCGGGCTGCCATAGGTAATACCAATCTTTTGGCGTAGCTGGTTGAGGAAAATGACGGTGCTGCCTGATTTGCAGATGTTGCTAGTGATTTTGCGTAGCGCTTGACTCATTAACCGAGCTTGCAAACCCATATGGGAATCTCCCATATCACCTTCAATTTCTGCTCTGGGGGTCAGAGCGGCCACTGAATCAATGACGACCAGGTCCACGGCACTAGAGCGCACCAGCTGATCCACAATTTCTAGAGCCATTTCACCGGAGTCGGGCTGGCTAACGAGCAATTCAGAGACATCTACGCCCAAGGCCGCTGCATAGACTGGATCTAGAGCATGTTCTGCATCGACGAAGGCAGCCACTCCGCCGTTTTTTTGAATTTGAGCGATCGCATGCAGTGCAACCGTCGTTTTACCGGAACTTTCAGGACCATAAACCTCAATTACTCGTCCCTTAGGCAGACCGCCTCCTAAGGCAATATCTAGGGTCAATGCGCCACTCGAGATCGTTTCTACCTGCATGCGGGTAGCATCACCCAAGCGCATAATGGCACCCTTACCGAAGGTCCGCTCCACATTTTTTAAAACCAAATCGAGGGCTTTTTGCTTTTCTGATGATTCCGTAATTGCGGCCATACATCTCTCCAGGAATTATGGGGTTGTTCGACAAGTATAGTATAATTGTACTAATACTGCGTCAATAGAACATATTTATTTGAACATTTTTTTTCGCGTAGGCTGCAATGGTGATAGATACCCTTGTTGAACTCGTTGGCTTTCCTGACGACTGGCTTGTTGCTGTCTCCCATATTCTGAATGGGGGATATCAATGCTGGGTGATTACGCCTGAACAGCAGGCCTATACCGATGGTGAGTATTATGAAAGTCACCTAGCAGCCTTGGCCGCGGGTCGTTTCCTCGTTGAACATTCCTTAGAGGTGGAGTAATTAGTCATGTGTGGTCGATTTGCCCTCACTGCAACCGCCGATCAAGTTGCCGCAACCTTTGGTCTCCAAGCGGTTCCCTCTTTTCCCCCTCGTTACAATATTGCGCCTAGTCAGCCCATTGCTGTAGTCCGGCAATTACAGAATAGTCAGTCTCCTGAGTTTCGCCTGATGCAATGGGGGTTGATCCCCCGTTGGGCCAAGGATCCGAGTATAGGGTCCAAACTGATCAATGCCCGCTGTGAAACAGCCCATGAGAAGCCCTCCTTTCGATCCGCATTTAAGTATCGCCGCTGCCTCATTCCCGCCAGTGGCTTTTACGAATGGCAGAAAGTAGACAAAGGCAGCAAGCAGCCCTATTATTTTCACCTCAAGAATGATCAGGCTTTTGCCTTTGCAGGGCTATGGGAGTCTTGGCATGATATTGAAACTTGTATCATCCTCACCACTCAACCCAACGAAGTGGTTGCCCCTATCCATCAACGCATGCCCGTGATCATTTCTGCAGACAACTATCCGGTTTGGCTGGATTTTGATATGCAAACCCCCAGTCACCTCTTTTATCTATTTGATCCTGATCTAGTCCAAGGTTTATCCGCCCTCCCGGTCAAAACTTTGGTCAACAATCCAACCGTTGATAGTCCCGAATGTATTGAGCCTGCTTTGTAAACCGTTGCCTTGGCGAAGCTTAAACATGCGTAAGATCCTTCATATCGATATGGACGCCTTTTTTGCCGCTGTCGAGCAACGAGATCATCCCCAACTCAAAGGCAAACCTGTAGTAGTAGGAGGTCGACCCGAGCAAAGAGGAGCGGTCGCCGCAGCCAGCTATGAAGCGAGGAAATATGGTGTTTTTTCCGCAACATCTTCACGAGTGGCAGCGATTAAATGTAAAGACTTGATTTTTGTGAGCCCGCGCTTTGAGGTTTACCGCCAGATTTCTGAGCAGATTCGCACTATTTTTGATCAGTTCACGGATTTGGTGGAACCCGTATCTTTAGATGAGGCTTATCTAGATGTGACGGAAAATAGGCCAAATACGGACTCTGCCATGACCATTGCCAGAGAAATTAAACATCGGATCCGCCAAGAAACACAATTAACGGCTTCTGCGGGGGTATCAATCAATAAGTTCTTGGCCAAGATGGCATCGGGTCTGAATAAACCAGATGGCCTCTCTCTCGTTGCCCCGCATCAGGCTGAAGTGTTTGTCCAGCACCTGCCAATTCATCAATTTCATGGGATTGGCAAAGTGACCGCTGCCAAAATGCACCAGCTAGGGATTCAGTCTGGGGCCGACTTGTTACAGTGGTCTGAACAGGCATTGGTCCAGAAGTTTGGCAAAGTAGGACACTACTACTTCAAGATCGCTAGGGGTAGAGATGATCGTCCCGTTATTCCCAATCGCCTTCGTAAATCGATTGGGGCTGAGCGCAGTTTTTTCCCCGATATTTCGGGACTGCCATCTTTGACGGAGGAACTACAAGCGATCGCAAATATGGTTCACCTGCGTTTGGCCGAAAATCAGCGCTCTGGCTATACGCTAACGTTGAAGATTAAGTATGCCAGCTACCAACAAATTACCCGTAGCCGCACGGTAAAGAATGCCTTACATAGGGCAGATGAAATTTTATCGTTAGGAACTGATTTATTGCTGACTCATGGGGATCAGCAGCAGGCCGTGAGGTTATTGGGACTCACGCTGTCTAATCTTGTAGATAGCGATCGCAGTCCGAAGCAGTTAACGCTGGGTTTTGTGGCAGATAACAGCTTGTTCTAAGGGCATGAACAATAGTCGAGCTGTATCAGTCCTCATCAAACCTTTGGTTTAGGCTAACCTTTGGGGCATCGACTCTCATGGTTTACAGTCAATCATCGACGATGAGAAATACCTCGTTAGAGATCGCATCCATCCCCCACTCCCTTTAAAATTCATACAGATCGGCTTGCTTCCAGATGCATAATGGTTTTGCTTCCAGATTTAGGCCATCACTTTGGCCCAGAAGTCATGGCTCACCCCTTGGCCCTTGACCTAATCTTTCCCCAACGATTTTGACTCAATCCATTTCTGCTGCAAACCGAGGTCGCTTAACGGCTGCTGGTTTTATTGGACTTTACCTGCATGGCATTGTCGTGGCTACCCCAGGGGCCTTTCTGGGACAGTGGACTGATACTTTTGGTCAAGGCGTGAATATCAGTCTTTTTTACACCTTGTTTTTGGTCAGTAGTTTTGTAGGATTGGCCTGGGTTGCTCGGCAAAAATACCGTCATCCTCTCTTGGCGCTGGCCTTTGCCGCAGTGGGGATGGCGTTTATGGCCGCTGCTTTTGCCCCCAGCTTTGGTTGGATTGGGGGAGCTGCTTTGCTGACCGGGTTTGGGGATGGCATTCTCAACTTCCACTGCAATAATCTGGTGGGAGAATTGCACCCTCGTCATAGAATTACAGTTTTGAACTGGGCCAATGCTACCTTTGGCTTGGGAGCTTTAAGTGCGCCCCTGCTCAGTGCTGCTTTACCCTGGCGTATCGCTTTCTGTGGGGTCGCGATGGGGGCACTGCTGGTGATCTCGTTGGCATGGCAGGCCCCTCCGGTCCAGAACTTTCGCCCTAGCCAAGATCAGATGCAATGGAGCGTAGCTTGTCCGTTTTTACTGGTGATCTTGATCTATGTGGGTTTAGAAAGTTCAATGGGCACCTGGAGTGGCCCCTATCTCAACAGTTTAGGGTGGAATCAGGATTGGCAAAGTGCCTTACTATCCGCTTACTGGGGTGGTCTGACCTTGGGGCGTTTGACGCTAGGGGTTTGGGTGGGGTCTCGACCAGTGCGGCGGTTGCAGGTTTTGGTGTTGATGGGGATGAGTGCGATCGCACTCACTGCCTTCCCAGGCTTCGGCTTTATGTTTGCCATTGCCGCCTTCCTCTACGGCCCCACCTTCGCCACTATTTTTGCCCTGTTGCAAGAGCGATGTGGTCACGTCGCCTTGGGCTATTTATTCTATGCCGCTTATCTAGGTAAAACTCTCTTTCCTGCTGGACTAGATCAAATTCCTAATGCCCTAGATCTCCGCTACGGATTTTTAGGTCTTGCTTTACTTCTCTTTGTTAGTAGCTTGTTTTTATGGGGAACGTCTTTGCAAAAACATGGCTTATAAGCTGTTTTCAAACCTGAGGACGTATCACGGCCATAGCCAAAGTATATTCAGATCTTGCAGATCATCCCGAGTATCCCGCTTCATCACAGATAAGTCACCTCTTGCAGAATGCGCTGGCCGATATGAGGTTTGAGAGCATCTTTCATGACCAGATCGACTTTTTTGCCTAGAGCGTCACTCAGATCGTTTTCGAGCTGGCAAAAGGTGAAGAGGCCGAACCGAAAGTTTGGCTCAAATTCGACGAGGAGGTCCACATCACTATTTTCGGTTTGCTCGCCGCGCACGTAGGAGCCAAAGATGCCTAATTGAGTGATGTGATAGGTCTGCTGAAGAGTGGGCTTTATGTGGTTGAGTTGGGCTTTTAGCGTGTCTAAGGTATCCATCTTTTTCTGACGTCAGGGCTGTCATGGAGCAGATTGAGATCGGCTAGTCATGTACTCTTCAATGGTCTAATAGTCTCCTGTTTCGTAAGTGTGACGGGCTGCTGCTACCTCAGCCATGATCTCTGGAGTGTTTCCCATTTTCGCTTCTCCCGCATCAAAAACTTGGTCTTCTATAGATCTACAGATAAAGATCCGTGATTGGCTAGGCAGCTTGTGTCTCCAAGGTTTTGCAATATTTACCCATTAAGACAGTAATTTCATTGGGAGTCTGGCTAAAGTGCAGTAGCCCCTCATCAACCTGCTGTACCAAATCCTCAAATTGCTTGAAGAACCGTAGGTGTGTACTTCTTTATCTTGAGTCCCGTATGCCTGATGCAATTTAGCTTCAATCCTTTTGCGCGTTGACCGTGTAAAACGCAGTTTGAATTGTGTGAGCATACTGGATGATCCCTGGTATTCTTGAAACCCTTGCCAGAGCTAAGAGTATCAGGAGCAAGTTCATGTATTTAATGACGATGGAGCTTGGCTTAAAACACGGATTCTTTTCTGAAGATCTATAGCTGGCGAAAAGTAAATCAGTAATTAGGTCTTTGAATATGGGGAGTGATTAAAACCGTGAAGTTTATGCAGCTACAGGCTTGATCGTCATATACTCTGACTGATCGACTTGACTTAACTCCCAACTGTTCTGTAGATTCAACCAGAACTGAGGACTTGCGCCTAAAGCATAGGATAGTTTCACAGCAATCGCAGCACTGATACCCCGTTTACCCCGGCATATTTCATTAATCGTTTTTGGTAAAACCCCAATATGCTGAGCCAAGCGAGTCTGAGTAATCTCCAGCTCATCAAGTTCATCTTGAAGGACTAGGCCTGGATGAATCGGGGTGAGATGTTCAAGGGTCATCGCTTTATTAACTCCTAATGGTAATCAACAATTTCTACATCTTCAGCCTTTTGATCGACCCACTTAAAACATAGGCGATACTGGTCATTGATTCGAATACTATATTGACCTTTCCGCTCTCCTTTAAGAGCTTCAAAGCGATTTCCTCGCAAACTCATCAAGTCTTCTAATGACGTTGCTGCATTGAGACGAGCCAGTTTTATTTGAGCCTTTGGATGCAGCTCGGCAGACAGCAGCCGACGCGCTGCCTTTGTTGACCTACCATAATTAATATCTTCAGTAGCAGTGTTGCGAAAGCTGAGGCTTGCCATGCCCCATTGTACCACTTAACGGTATAATCAATACCATTCTACAAATGGTTGAGAAAAGTCAAATCCCACATTTGCGAATTCCTTGGCAACTGCTGTTTGGAGATCGACAACTGATTCCTTAAACTGTTTCAGCTCCAACATCACAGGAATGCAGTCATGCTCAAAGACTTGGGCTTCTCCTCTAACTGCCGCTAATCCAATACGGCGTAAGTAGGTAGATTTGCCCGCCCCTGGTCCTCCCAACACCATCGGATACGAGTGTTGATTTGCCACTTGAATACCGTTCTCAGGCTTGCCATTCTCACCCAATCGACATCTACTTTCGAAATATTTGTTTTCGTACTGGAGAAACAAATCAGCCCAAGTTTGCCTATCTTTGACAAACTCGATACCTTTATCAACTAATTTCTCAAGGAGGGCTGCGCCGACTGTTGCGATCGCACCCTTCCTTCCTTGTCCTGCAATTTCTGCCAGTGGACCACTCATCTTGCAAACTATCCTTCAGAGTGCCTCGGTTCTAGCGTAGCAGTCATCACCGAAGCACTCCTCCAGACTCTGGATTTTGCTAGCAAACCTGAATAAAAAATTAAGCCTGAAAGTGGCTCCGCTCTTTTCTTTCTGAAGCCCTCATAATGATGTAAGTACGCTCGCTTTTAGTATCTGATTCCAGCGGAAATGACTTCATCTCCCTTTGTTTCACGGGTCAAGCAGGAGATCGCTACACTGACCGATCCGAATTTGGCTCCCGCTGATATTTCCTTGACGAATTGCGATCGCGAACCCATCCACATTCCCAGCGCCATTCAGCCCCACGGCGTTCTGCTCACCTTTACTGAAGATGACTTCACGATTTTGCAGGTCAGTCAAAACTCTTCAAATCTATTAGGCGTAGCGCCAGCAGCACTACAAGGTCAACCGCTGACCTGCCTATTGACGGCAGTGCAGCTAGAAGAAATTCGTGGCTGCTTGACGACTGATTTTGAGCATGCAAACCCTCTCAAACTCACCGTTACGGTTGAGGATCAAGATTGTACTTTTAGTGGAGTCGTCCATCGATCGGGTCCAGTGGTTGTCCTCGAACTCGAAGCCATCAAAGCCTCCCAAGACGTTGGCTTTTTTGATTTCTATCGGCTAGTGAAAGCACCTGTCAATCAACTCCAGAAAACCCAAACTCTCACAGAACTCTGTCAAACGGCTACGACTGAAATTCGCCGGATTACGGGATTTGATCGGGTGATGGTCTATCGCTTTGATCCAACAGGGGCAGGCCAGGTCATCGCTGAAGATCGACAGGCTGGCCTCAGTCCTCTGATGGGGTTACATTTTCCGGCCACCGATATTCCCAAGCAGGCCAAAAACCTGTATCAACTGAATCTGCTGCGTCTGATTCCCGATGCGATGTATGAGCCTGTTCCCTTGGAGCCGCAGCACAACCCGGTCACGGGTGCTCCCCTGGATATGAGCCTATCGATGTTGAGGAGTGTCTCACCGCTGCATACAGAATATTTGGGCAATATGGGCGTGCGGGCCTCCATGTCTATCTCTCTGCTTAAGAACCAGCAGCTTTGGGGACTGATTGCCTGCCATCACCGGAGCCCACGACCTCTTGCCTATGAATTGCGCACCATCTGTGAATTTTTGGGACAGGCGGTATCTCTGGAGCTGGCAGCCAAAGTAGACACCGAAGATCTGGATGACAGAATGAGGGTGCAGACGATCCAGGCCAATTTTGTTAAAGCTAGCTTGCATTGTCAGACGCTCGCTGAAGTGCTTAGCCACGAACCGGATGACCTGATGGCCTTGACCAATGCTTCTGGGTTAATTTTCTACGACGGTAAGCAAGCAACCCCCTATGGACAAACCCCACCCACGTCGATCATCCCTCAATTAATAGACTGGGTGGGCCAACAGTTCCGGCCCAATGCCATGCTGTATTGTACGGAGACGCTGGGTCAGGTCTACCCCATGATGGCCGACTACCAAGAAATGGCCAGCGGTTTGATGGCGTTGCGGATTTCCCAAGTTCAGAACATCTATTTACTGTGGCTAAGACCAGAGGTGATTCAGACCGTCGATTGGGGTGGACAACCCAAACAGCAGGAGGGGGTTGATGCCGATGGTTTCCCCTATCTGTCGCCTCGGAAATCATTTCAGCGCTGGCAGGAAACCGTACGGATGCGATCGCTGCCCTGGGAAACCTGTGCCCAAGAGGCGGCCATTGAACTGCGCAGTACGATTGTTGGCATTGTGCTTCAGAAAGCTGACGAGCTAGCGGCGCTGAATACAGATTTAGAGCGCAGCAATAGCGAACTGGATTCTTTTACCTATATCGCCTCCCACGATCTAAAGGAACCGCTGCGGGGCATCCATAATTACTCCAGTTTTTTGATCGAAGACTATGGGGAGCAGTTGGGAGCAGACGGACAGCAAAAGCTAGAAACCTTGAAGAGCCTAGCACAGCGAATGGAGGCGTTAATTAGCTCTTTGCTGCACTACTCACGCTTGGGTCGAGCCCAGCTCATGTTTCGCGACACCGATATGAGTGCTGTGGTGGATGAGGTATTGGAGATGATCAAAATTACTCGGCCAGAACCCGTTGAATTTAGAATTCCGCGACCGTTGCCCACCTTAGTTTGCGATCGCACCTACACCATCGAACTGTTTACCAACTTGATAAGCAATGCCATCAAGTACAACGATAAACCCCAAAAATGGGTTGAGATTGGCTATGTTACGGCCACAGAAGATCGCTCAGTGATCCCTGCCATTCTGCAAAAAGCTCCGATTGTTTTCTTCGTTCGAGATAATGGGATTGGTATCCGCGAGCGGCACCTAGACAATGTGTTTAAGATTTTCAAGCGTCTCCATGCCCCAGGACGCTATGGGGGCGGTACCGGAGCGGGTTTAACAATTGTCCAAAAGATCGTGGAGCGGCATGGTGGCAATATTGTGCTTCAGTCGGTCTTTGGGGAAGGCAGCACCTTTTATTTCAGTTTGAGCGAGGTTGAGCATGAGTAAGAATCTGATATCTGCCTCTATTGTGGTGGTTGAAGATAGTGATGAAGATTTTGAGGCGTTCAATCGCGTCATCAACGAAGTGGGCACCCTTGATCTTTCCATTGTGCGCTGTCTAGATGGAGACGATGCCCTAGATTATTTCCAGCAGAGTAAGTCGGCCAGCAATTCAGGGCAATCGTTGCCGGATGTAATTCTGCTAGACCTCAATCTCCCTGGCACAGATGGACGAGAGGTGATCGCAGAGCTTAAACTAGATCAAGAGCTGAAGATGATCCCCATCGTGGTACTGACAACCTCATCTAACCCCCAGGATGTAGAAACTTGCTATCGATCTGGGGTAAACAGCTATATGCTCAAGGCCATGGATATTAACCAGTTCAAAACTTCCATGCGCCAGTTTCTAGACTTCTGGTTCAATGCGACGATTTTACCCTCGTTTGAGCCATAACTGACTGGATAACAGTCCGTATAGGTTCCCGAATGGCAGCTTAGCGGTCTCTGACAGATATCTTCAATCCCTGTTCTGTGAGTTTTTCTGCAAGCAAACGATGTCTTTTGTGTCTGAATCTGCGGTTGTTCGTGCCTCTAAGTACTGGCAGAACGTCTCAATTTTAGTGGTCGATGATTCTGAAATCGATCGCCTCACCTATCGTCGCTATTTAGAAGCTGTAGCCATCCCCGCCAATAACATTATTGACTGTGATAGTGGAGAAGCAGCCCTAGACTATTGCCGGGTCCATCGGCCCAGTATCATTTTGCTGGATTATCGCTTGCCCGATATTGATGGTCTGGACTTGTACCGAGACTTGGTGCAGGAAATGGGCACTTGTCCACCGACGATTATGCTCACGGGCGAAGGCAGCGAGGAAATCGCGGTAGAGGTGATGAGGTCGGGGGCAAAAGACTATTTAATTAAGGGAGGCTTGACGTCAGAACAGTTGCAGCAATCTGTAACACGGGTTTTTTTCGAGCATCAGTTAAAAAAGCAGTTTCAGCGGCAGCAACAACAGCGAGAATTGTTAAAGGAGGTGGCACTTCAGGTCAGTCAGGCATCTGAACTCTCCCTGATTTTGCAGGCGGCAGCGGCAGGCGGGCGGCGGTTGCTGGGGTGCGATCGCACCTTGATCTATCGGTTTGAGCTGGATATGAGTGGCACTGTGGTGGCTGAATCTGTCCTGCCAGAATGGACTGCCACCCTAGGATACAAACTAGAAGACAACTGCTTTCAAGGGAAGCAAAGCCATCAAGCCGATAAATATCTCCAGGGATGCAAAATGGTAGTGCCTGATATTACGTCAGCGGGGCTCTCTCCCTGTCATCTGGAGATGTTACAGCGGTTTCAGGTCAAGGCAAACTTAGTGGTTCCCATTATTCAATGTGGTGTTTCCTCGACTGAGCCTCAGCTTTGGGGGCTGTTCATTGCCCACCACTGCCAAGGGGTTCATGATTGGCAGCCAGACGAACTGGCGTTGCTTGATGAATTGACGGTGCAAGTTGCGATCGCCATTCAACATGCAGAACTGGTCATGAGTTTACAGGCGGGCCTGGACAAGCAACAAACCATCGACCATCAACTGCGAGAGCGAGCTACCGAGCTACAGCGAGCTAATCAGCTATTGGCCCAGGCCATGCAGACCCTCAATCAGCGAAACCAGGAACTCAATGAGTTTGCCCATATTGTGTCCCATGACTTAAAGGCCCCCCTCCGGGGAATTTCTAACCTCTCACAATGGATCACGGAGGACCTCCAAGACCAGATCCCTGAAGAAAATCAGCAGCAGCTGAACCTGCTTCAAGACCGTGTTCTGCGCATGGAAGCCTTAATTGATGGTGTACTTCAGTATTCACGGGTGGGCAGACAGGCAATCGAGATTATACCCATTGATATTCATAGTTTGTTGCTGGAGGTGATTGATTCTCTATCTCCCCCAGCCACTTTTCAAATTCAAATTCCGGCAGCACTACCTCAGATCGAAACCCAGGCGCTTTTGCTAAAACAGGTCTTTGCCAATCTGATCAGTAATGCTGTCAAATACCATGACCGCCTTGATGGTGAAGTCCAAGTTTTGCTAGAGGCGCAGGGCGATCTGCTTCAGTTCACGGTCAGGGACGATGGACCAGGGATTGCTCCAGAGCATCACCAACGCATCTTTGGTATTTTCCAAACCCTATCAACAGCTGAGCAGTCGAAGGGGACGGGCCTCGGTCTAACCATTATCAAGAAAATTGTTGAACAGCAAGGGGGGACGATTTGGGTAGAATCTGTACCGGGACAGGGCAGTGCATTTTCATTCACCTGGCCGCGAACATCAGCTTAACTCGCTTTCGAAATTAAGCAGTGGACTGCCATTTGCTAGTTTTTCGGCTAGGGTTGCAAACGATTGAGATACAACTTAATTCCCTTAGTTTCCTTCGCGCTTTTCTGTGTCAGGGAAAGCTCTGTTGCTTTCTGAATATCAGGGATTGCACGCTGTGTATTGCCTATAATCTCAGCATGAATAAAGCCGCGCTCCATGTAAGCATTGACATCATTGGGATTGGCTTTGATCTTCTGATCAGCTTTGCTCAGTAGCTTGGTTTGCTCTTTGATAAAAGCAGGACATGTTGTTTGAGCTGCGACCCTCTTTTGATGGTCTGCGGCTGGGATCAACATTCTCAACATCATTTTGGCCGTCAAGTAACCGGGCAAGTCTTGCTCCTTACAAGAGAGGTTAGCCATCGTTGATAATTCTTGGCTCGCCGCTTGCGAATCCTTATTGGCCATTTTGACGCCAAAACGCACCATACTACTCTTCAATTGGGGAGAAGGCTGCGATTTACTAGAGGAGTCATCTAAAGTTGCCAGCATTTTTTGAGCAGTTTGGCTGGTTTGGAGATCTCCTTGGGCCTGAGCTAAGTCCTTTGCCCGTTTAAAGTCGGCTGGGGCTTTATTAATGTTCTCACCGACAAGACTATAAACCATTCCTCTAAGTAGATAGGCCATTCTCTGATTGGGTGAGAGTTGAATCACCTGATTACTATCCGCCAACGCTGCTTCAGTATTGTTGAGCGTGAAGTGGGCATACCCGCGATTGAGATAGGCTGAGACATAATTCGGCTTTAGGCGAATCGCCTGATCAAAGTCTGCGATCGCACTCTCATAGTTCTTGGCATCCATTTTTTTGCGCGCCTGTAGATAGTAATCATCGGCAGAGAGCTGTGCAGAGGTTGGTTTAGTAGTGGCAACGCTGGGGACAGCAAACCCTAAATCTACGCCTGTCTTAGGAACAAGGCTCAAAAAGTTCTTGATCGGAATCCCTAAGTTGAATCCTGTCTTAATATAAATTGAAGGGTCAAGGTTAGGATTTTGCGCCTGCTCAGTTGTATCAGCTCTCCCGTGAATGGCAATCAGTTGTCCGGCTTCATTGAGAACAGGCCCGCCACTCATGCCAGGCAAGGTGTTGTTAGAATAGACCAAGGAATAACCCTCTGCTTGTGGACGGCTAGCATTGGCCGTGATTTTCCCTTCTGTGAAATTGTAGATTGCCTCAGGCAGCGCCTGGGTGCGATTTGGGAAACCAGCAATATAGCTAACGGTCCCTTCTTGAGCTTGATCAGATTCTCCAAGTTGGGCCGTCTTGTAGGTTTGGCGACTAGTGAACTGAACAATGGCTAAATCAACGCCCGGCAGTTTTTTGATGCTTCCTGCCTGGACCGGATATTCCTTACTATCAGGCGTCAAAATCTGATAGTTATCTTCTGTAGCAACCACATGAGCCGCCGTTAGGACAGTGTAAAGATCACCTTGCTGTTTCAAAATCACCCCCGAACCGGGGGTCTGACTCTCAATCCGAACCGTGAAATCTTTCGCAATTTTGCTAACATCCGCAGAGCTAAGGGCTTGTGCGGTCTGGGACAGCACCAACATAACCGCGGCAGATGAACCCAACAATACAGCCGGGAACCTAGGTAGAACAGTCATACACTCTCAAAGAAGAATTTATAATTTAGTATCTCATTTAAGGTTTCTCTCAAAGTTATCTTGGTACAGACCTATCGGCTTCTTTGAGTGAGAGTAGAGATTTGAGCATTTTTTTGTTGTAACTGTTGTTCTAATGCTTTGACTTGAAACTGCAAACGGCTTACTTTTTGCTGCTCGAGAGAGAGTCGCATTTTGGTGGCGTCTAGTTTTTGTAGCTGGATTTCTAGCATCTCTGTCATGTTCATCATCTGGGTAACATCCATATGAGCACCCAGCATCCGAATCGGTTGATCAAACTGATCACGAATCGCTAACCCCCGACAACGAACCCACACAATCTGTCCTCGTTTCTTGGTGTAACGCACAACCTGATCATAGGGATGGGTCGGATCAGCAAGATGCTTGCCCAAATTGATTTTGGCGAGTTCCAAATCATCTGGATTGATCAATGTTTGCCATTCTGAAGCCAGATGCTGCTTTTCGGTGGGGGAATATCCCAACAACTGCCAAAATTTAGGACTCATCCACTCATGTTCTGGATTGATTAGATCCCAGTACCAAACGCCATCCAGTGTGGCATCCTGCAAAAAATCGAAGACAGCAGGATCATTCCGAAGTAATTCATACAACTCTGTGCGGAGATAATGAGGTGCTTCTACTCGGCGCATTGTGTTTCCAAAGGTGACTCAAAAATTGGTACAACAGGCTGAATTGGTAGCTTGATGATAAAAGTAGATCCTTGACCTATTTGTGATTCACAGATAATGCTGCCCCCATGACTTTCGACGACTTTACGACAGAGTGCCAACCCAATCCCTGTGCCTGGATATTGGTCACGATGATGCAGGCGCTGAAACATGACAAAAACGCGCTCAACCAAGTCTTCTGATATACCAATACCATTATCAGTGACGGAAATTTGCCAATCCGTCTCCTGTTGTTCAGCCGTAATATCAATCTGAAGGGGGACTTCGGATCGGAATTTAATGGCATTATTGACTAAATTTGCAAAAACCTGGGTGATTTCCACTTTATGAGCATGGATAGTAGGCAGATGAGCAAAATTGAAAACCACTTGGCTTTCTGCAATCGCTAGACTGAGATCAGACTGGACGGTCTCTATGACCCGATTTAAATTAACGGCTTCTATGGCTTTAGAACTGCGTCCAACCCGAGAATATTGCAGAATATCTTCAATGAGATATTGCATCCGATCGGCCCCGGAGGTGATATATCCAAAATAACGGCTTTGATCCTCGTCGAGCTGCCCCATTAAATCTTCTAGTAAGAGTTCGGCAAAACTTTTGATCTTACGTAGGGGCTCTCGTAAGTCATGGGAGGCAATATAGGCAAATTGTTCGAGTTCTTGATTGGACCGCTGTAGTTCTTGAATAGCCTGTTCTAATCGTTTTTGGGAAACTTTGATCTCGGTAATATCCATACAGGAACAAATGAACCCGGCAAACTTATCGGCGATTTGTCGGGGAATTCCCGTTGCCAAAATCCACCGATAGGCACCATCCTGTCGCAATTGCCGGAACTCTTGCTCAAAGGGCTGCCGTTGAGTAATACTTTGCTGAAAAATGGCCTCAACCAGGTCTCGATCCTCTGGGTGGATTGAATGCAACCAACCTTGCCCCGATTGGGCGTCTAGCGATTGACCTGTCTGGTTTTGCCAGGTTCGATTCACATAGGTGCAATTACCTTGAGCGTCACTCAACCAGATGAGGACGGGGGCACTATCGGCCAAGGAGAAGAACCGGGATTCGCTTTCTTGTAAGCTGTCCTCTGCAACCTGTAATGAGGTATCTTTGTCTGCCAGATCTTCTTCTAAGTGACGTTTGGACTGGGTAAGGGTGACTTCGGTCTGTTTTTGCGGGGTGATATCGATACAGGAGCCAATCATGCCTGCGAATTCTCCCGTTGATAGATATCGGGGTTTGGATGTATCGAGGAGCCAGCGATAAGTCTGGTTGCGATCGCACCGCCGATACTCCAACTGCAACGGTTGCGGATCAGCCCAAGCTTGTCGAAAAGCCGTCCGACATTGGTCCCGATCGTCGGGATGAATATTGTTTTCCCAGCCCAGGTCTAGAGCCTGCTCCGCAGATTGCCCCATAAAGTTCAACCACTCTTGATTCAGATAGGTGCAGATTCCCTTACTATCTGTGACCCAAATCATGGCAGGGGACTGATCTGCCATAGCTCGGAAGCGCTGTTCACTTTCCAGCCGTTTCGCTTCTGCTTTATTGCGATCGCTCATATCCACTGAAATCACCAAGCATCGAGTCACGTCACCCAATTCATTGCGCTCTGCAATCATTGATTGCAGCACATCAATTTGCTTGCCTGCCTGCGTTTGCACCCGCATAGGCACATCAATACTCAAACCCGTTTCTAGAAAACTTGGCCACAGCTTTTGGAATCGGTGTTGGGATTCTGGATTCAAAAATACTTGGACTGATTCCCCTAGGATCAGCTTCCGAGCATAGCCCAGCTTGCTAACCCAGTAGTTGCTAACATCAATCACCATTCCCTGAGGATCAAGGGAATACACCATCACCGGAGTTTCATGGTAAAGCTGTCGATAGCGTTTCTTGAGCACCGATAGCGTATCCTGGGCCAACTTCGCCTTAATGCGTTGCGACTGCAATTCAAGCTGGACCGTGCGGGTGGCCGTAATATCGATAATGGACATCACCACGCCCTGTTGCTCATTCTCACTATCTAAATAGGGATGGATCCGTACTAATAAATGTTTGTCATCTGTACTCAGTTCTTCTTCAGCAACTTTACCCGTACGCGCTGTTTCCGATAACACCTCAATCAGGGAGGGATAATTAACATGAATCGCCAGATTCTTGAGGGGCCGGCCCACATCCGTAGGTAGGAACTGAAAAATTTGATTGGCGGCAGGGGTATATTTGCGCACCTGTAGACTTTGATCTAGAAACACAACCCCAATTTCTGTACTCCGAAATAAATTGTCAATATCATTAGTGAGATCGGTCAACTCCATGATTTTGGACTGATGCTCGTTATTGACGGTATAGAGTTCCTCATTAACCGCATGGAGTTCCTCGTTGGTGCTCTGCAATTCTTCATTTGAGGCGATGAGCTCTTCATTGGTCGCCTGCTGTTCTTCGTTAGTGCTCTCTAGTTCTTCAATGGTGGCTTGCAAATTCTCACGAGAATAGGTCAGTTCTAATTCCAACTGCTCCATCCGCTTCATGACTTCCGTACTGTTTTCGAAGTCTTCTTTGGGTGCAGAATGATCCTCCAAAGGACTAGATGAAATTTGTAACATCAAAAACGGGGAATCTTGAGCATTAGCTTGGCAATAGCTGACCTTAAACTTCAGCTCTAGTTGCTGCTGATCTTGCTCCCAGGTCAAACCGCTAAATTGCACTACATGCTTTTCCCGAAGACAGCGGGTAATGGCTGAAACAAAGGGCAAGTGCATGACATCAGGCAATAGAGCTCTGACGGATTCTGTCGCTGGTCCCTGAGGTATTCTCAAAATATCAAGATGATCCGCACAGACCCGTAATAGTCGTTCTTCAGGATCCAGGAGCAGGCAAGTGACTCGACTTTCTGCCAGATAGGTTTTAAAGGCCTGATTGAGAAGGGGATCAAGCTGTCTTTTTCGCTCTATTGTTCTGCCAGGTAATGTGGGCGTAGCAATTGTCCTGGTCCGAAAATAGTTGAGATTGAGCCGCTGCTCTCTAAACTTACGGTATATCTTGTATTTGGAGTGGAGTGTTTCAAATTCGGGTTCAATATCTCCTAATTCTTCAGAGGTTCCCAAAAATAAGATGCCGTCTTTAATGAGGGAAAAATGTAAGTTTCGCAACACATATTGTTGCAAAATGGGCTGCATATAGATAAGGACATTGCGACAGGTAACGAGATGCATCCGCGTTAAACTGGCATTTTTGGTGAGATCGTGGGGCGAGAAAATCAGCATTTCTCTGAGAATGCGCTTCACGGTAAAGAAGCCATTGTCGTAGGTAAAATATTTCCGTAATCGTTCTTCGCTAAATTGCTCAGCAATCGCTTCAGGATAAATTCCCTGAGCAGCTCGATCTAAAGCAGTCTGATCAACATCCGTGGCAAAGAGTTTGACTGGGATCTGTCGGCCGAGTTCGTCACAAAGCTCTCGAATAACAATCGCGAGGGAATAAGCTTCTTCACCCGTGGCACAAGCAGTCACCCAAATTCGTAGGGGTTCAACGTCGGGAAGTGTTGAGATCAAGGGACGCAATACCTCGTCTTTTAAGTAGGTCCAAACCGGACCATCCCGAAAAAATTGGGTGACGTTGATCAAAAGATCTCGACGGAGAAGAGAACGTTCGTCCGCTGATGCCGATAATAGGCTGGCGTACTCCTGCAACGAATCATGTTGTGTCAACAATCGCCGACGTTCTACCCGACGTCCAAGGGTCGATAGCTTGTACTGGGAAAAATCAATCCCTTCATGCTCTGCTAGCAAATCAACAATTTTTTGGAGTTGATGGGTTTCCGTTCCTAACTTCCCAGTAAATTTGATCAGATCAGCCGGAACAAAGGCGGGATTACCCAAATCCCCTAACATCTCTGCTAATACTTTGGGTTCCGCCACATAATCAATACAACCCGTGCTGATCGCCGTCTGGGGCATCCCATCAAATTCGGCCGTATTGGGATCTTGGACTAGGGTAATCCCGCCTTTTTCATGGATATGTCGAAGTCCTTGGGTGCCATCACTACCTGTACCCGATAAAACGATGCCGATGGCGCGTTCTTGAATATCTTGGGCTAGGGATTGAAAAAATAGATTGATAGGAAAATTGGGTTTCTGTTCTCGCTTTTGTGGGTCAAGGTACAAACACCGCTCCCGAATGAACATATTCTGACCCGCCGGAATTAAATACACGGCGTTGGGCCGAATTTGCATGCCTTCCTCGGCGATATAGATATCCATTGGGGTACGGCGCCCCAAAATTTCATTCATCAAGCTCTTGAAGTCAGGGGAAAGATGTTGAATGACGACAAACGCGACCCCACTCTCGGGGAGCACATGATCAAAAAACACTTCCAATGGTTTGAGGCCTCCGGCTGAGGCTCCTAGGGCAACAATATAAAAATTTGCAGCATTATTTTCAGGATCTATTTGATCCACGATGTTGCTCTGATCGGAAACCGTATCTTTTGCAAAATCACTCATCAAACTATGTGACCAATAATTTAGAGCAAGAATAGAGAAAATAGATGAAAAATATTATCTATGGGTGAAAAATTACACGCTATAATTTTATGCTTTTGATATACTTAAGAGACTAAAAATGCTGACTCAGAAGGTGTTTCAGGCCTTCGGGAATTGACTTTGACTAGAACTAAAGCACCGTTAATATTTAAGCCAAGATTATAGTGGACCTAGAATACTGATTGATTACTTTTTTGAGTAAAATTAAATATTTCTTTAAAGTCAGCAAGTCTGGGGTAGCTGTTAGTATCAATTCCTTCTCGCACAAACAAATCATGTTGTTTTCGAGTTGTTTACGAGTATCAAATATCTAGCTTAATGACTGTATGAATTTTTCGAAATACCGCAAACTGGGTCATTGCTTAAAGCAAGTTGTTCATGCCCACAAGAAGTTGGTATAAGTTCACGATCTTCAGACTTTACTATAGACTTGATATTTAGGTAAGGATCTCGATCGTTTAGCTATAGGGATACCATTGCAGCCCTCTGTTTGTCGCGATTCTTGTAAGATAGTGTATGGATAGAAATTGATTCAGGGTAGCTATTTCAAAAGTCTCTACTCTCATTTTTAAAGGCTCAATTTTCATTCGTTCCTTCAGACCACTTAGGGCAGGATGCATGATTATTGTTCCTTTTTGTGAGCCACTGACTGGGGTAGGGTATGGAAATTAGAGAACTGGCGATTTCCAATTGCGATCGCGAACCCATTCACATCCCTGGTTGCATTCAACCCTTTGGTGCCCTGATGGCCACCGACCCAAAAGTAGAGACGATTACCCATGTCTCTGCCAATTTGACTGATGTGTTGGCGATGGCTCCTCAGGATATTTTAGGACAGCCTATCCATGCGGTTTTTTCTGAGCAGATTATTCACACCCTTAGAAATGTGGCAGGGCATCCTACTATCGAATCTCAACGGGAACGGATAGGGACTTATACGCTCAATAATCAAACCATTGATGTCAGTCTACATTGCAGCAATAAGCAACCTCTGATTGAAATTGAGCCAATCTCCTCTGAGGATATCCACAACCAAACGGCCTTCGTGCAGGCCCGATTGCTGTTGGCCCGTCTTCAAGATGAAACCAAAACATCAGCACTCCTCAAATTAGCGGTCAGAGATCTGCAACGCGTGACGGGCTTTGATCGAGTCATGGCCTATCAATTTTTGCCGGACGGGGCAGGGGAGGTGGTTGCTGAAGCCAAATATGCCGATCTCGATTCGTACCTCGGTCTCAGATATCCGGCCTCCGATATTCCCCAACAAGTGCGGGCCATTGCTCTGAGAATGCCGATCCGAGTGATTGCAGATATTGATGCCCAACCTGCTGACCTCTATGCAGTTGATCCTGATGCTGAGCCCTTAGATCTCTCCCTGACGCAAGTGCGGGCTGTTTCTCCCATCCATCTCGAATATCTAGCCAATATGGGGGTTCAATCCGCAATGAACCTCGCTATTGTCGTCCGCAGGCAGCTTTGGGGACTTTTGGCCTTTCATCACAATAGCTTCAGATTGCTGTCACCAGATTATCGATCCACTTGTGATCTCTTTGGTCAATTATTTTCCCTCAAGTTTCAGCAGGTGTTAGAAGAAGAGCGCTTCAATGTTCGTAAACGAACCACCTCTGCGATCGCCCAAGTCGTTAGTCAAATCCAAAACAACAACAGTTTTACCCAAACGGTCCAAACTATCGGGGGCAAACTGTGTACTATGCTATCTGCCCATGGTATGGCCGTTGTCTCTCAGTCAGAAATCGCAACCTATGGAGATAGGCCTGCTCTCAACATCATCTCGGAACTCGTCCAACAAGTCCAGTCCCACCCCACCCCTGATTTAGTCCCCTTCGAAAACTTAAAGCAGCTCATTCTCTCAGATCCTGCTCAACTAGGGCAGACAGCAGGCGCATTATTGTTAGGGATTGCCCCCACCGATCAGGTCTATGTCATCTTCTTTCGCAACGAATTGATCTATGATGTGCGCTGGGCTGGCTCTCCCGAAAAAGCGATTGTTGAAGGCCCCTTTGGACCTCGATTACAGCCTCGTGCTTCTTTTGAAGAGTATCGAGAAACCATTGCGGGGCAGTGCCAACCGTGGTCATCTCTAGACATAGAAGCCGCCTTAGAACTAAAAACGGGGTTAATGCAACTGGCCATTAGCCAAGGGGAAAGCCAACACCAAGAATGGCTGAAACAGCAACGGCAGCAGGATCTACTGATTGCAGAGCTGAACCACCGAGTCAAAAATATTTTGGCTCTGATCCGCTCTATCTCTCGACAAACTCGTCATTCAACGACTTCAATTGAGGAATATACGCTGCTTCTAGACCGCAGAATTGCGGCCCTTGCCTATGCCCATGACTTAGTTGCGGGTCATGGGCTGGAATGGCCGAGCCTCAAGGATCTGCTCACTGCTGAACTCAGACCCTATCTGATTGAAGCAGGAGAACACGTCAGCCTGACTGGCAATGATGTTGGCTTAAAGGCTAACTTTGTCCCTATATTCGCCTTGGTGATTCATGAACTTATCTCTAACTCAGTAAAATACGGCGCTTTATCGATCCCAGCAGGTAAGGTCAATATTCATTGGTTAGAGCAGGATGGCGGTCTTGCCTTATTTTGGCAAGAACAAGATGGTCCGCCTGTATTCCCTCCTCAACAACGAGGATTTGGTCGAACATTAATTGAACGGGCTATCCCTTTCGAATTTGAGGGGGAAGCCACCATCCGCTTCCCGGCTACAGGTGTGCAAGTCGATTTCTGGTTACCCTCTCAGCTGATCCTTTGGCAGACAAAGCCTCGGTCGGCTCCATCAATGACTGTCCCTACCGTCGACTCCACTGAGGATCCATCCCGTGAGCAGGGGTATGTTTTGATTGTCGAAGATAATATGTTGCTGGCCCTAGAAATGGAAAATATCTTGGAGTCTCTAGGGTTTGAGCATGTGGATACTGCCCCTAGGGTGAAGCAGGCTATTAAATTTCTGAGCCAAAATGATTATGTTTTGGGCATCCTAGATATCAACCTCAAGGAAGAGAATAGTTTTATCGTGGCTGAGCAGCTTCTCGACCGTAACATTCCGTTTCTATTCACCACAGGCTACGATTCAAAATTCGCAGTCCCCGACCACTTAGCTCCGGTGACCCGACTCAACAAACCCATTGATAAAGATGAATTAAATGCTTGCATTCAAACACTTTTGACGTAAGGGGAACGATTCTTGTGGCAACGATCCTCCTATTTGAAGATGATGCGACCCTGGCCGAGTCTTGGCAAAATATTCTGGAAAGCAGAGGCCATCAGGTCGAACACACTACCAATGTGGATGTGGCGATGGCTAAGGTCTATACAGGAACCATAGATATTGCTTTCGTCGATATTTTTATTCGCAAAGGCTCCCAGCAAATTCCTCGGGGCGGCATTATGCTCATTTCCAAAATCCATATGCTTAGCATAGACCCTAAACCTTGGCTTATTGCTATTAGTGGACGTTCCCATGATTCCAGCTTGTCTGTCCTCGACGTGGCTAAGAATGTAGGCGCTGATGAATATCTGAAAAAACCGATTGGTCTGCCGTTATTGCTCTCTACTGTTGACCGGGTGATCGCAGCTCAGGCCTTGTAACATTCGAGCCAGACTCAACCCGTCGTGGATCTCATCGGCTCATCCTTTTACCCAAATCAATAGCTCCCTCTTGACCTCAATATAGTAAATGTGTACTATATGGCTATCCTTTTCTATTTCTGAATAACCCCTCACCTCGCCGTTAAGAGAAACAGCGATGCAATTAGAGAATTTAGTTTTGTATTGCGATCGCATGCACAATACCTACTATGCCTGAGTTTTTTTGGTAGAAAGCGTCTGTAGTTTTAAACTCGGGAAAATCCGAATCGCAATTTAAACGCATACCGTCATGGCCAAGTCCCGCCCATTAGAACAAACCCAAGTCCTCTTGGCTGAACTGCGTGATGCCCCGATGACTTCAGAAACCCTGGAGCAATGGCGGCAGATTCTTCGGAGTGCCCATGCGACCGCTATTGCCCAAGCGGCCAAAATTTTGGGCAAGCGTGGTCTGACAGAGTTAAACGCTGAGTTGGCGATCGCCTTTGCACGGCTGATGCAAAAGCCCATCAAGCGTGACCCCAATTGTCTAGCCAAAGCCGCGATTGCCAAAACCCTATACCGACTGGACTCTCATAATTCCACCCTCTTTTTGCAAGGAATTCGGCATGTGCAGATGGAGCCTGTATGGGGTGGTTCTGTAGATACTGCGGCGACCCTGCGAGGCAACTGCGCCCTAGGATTAGTCCGTATGCAGTATGCCGATGTGATGATGGAGTTGGCAGATTTGTTAGCTGATCCAGAAGGTTCTGCTCGTATGGTGGCGGCCAGAGCCATTGGCTACAGCGATGACCCTCAGGGTATTCCATTACTGAGACTGCGGGCTAGAATGGACGACGAGCCTCAGGTGTTGTCAGAGTATTTAGCGGCTTTACTCAAACTGGCACCCCGACAGTCCATAGAGTTTGTAGCAGCATTTCTGCATGACCCCAATCATCAGGTGCAAGAACTGGTAGCGCTCGTATTAGGTGAATCTAAACAACCTGAAGCGCTAGATGATCTGAAGACCTGGTGGCAAGAGGTGCAAGATCCTGAACTGAGAGTAACGGGGCTTCTCTCTATGGCGATGCTTCGAACTGACGCTGCTTTCCAGTTTCTTCTAAACGTTGTTGCAGAGGGTAGTGACAACACCGCTCAAGACGCGATCAAAGCCCTCGAAATCTATCGCCAAGATTCTGATCTTTGGCAACGGGTCTGTAAAGTTCGGGCAGGGCGATTTCTGTGATGTCTGGGTTGCGATCGCTAGAATCTCACAATTCATCGGTGTATCTCAATCTAATTCAACTATGATGCATCTACTGTCGACTCCTGAAAAAGGCTAACCATGAATAGTCAAGAAGCCCCCTTGGTTTGGGTGGTTATGGGTGTCGCTGGCTCGGGCAAGACCTTGGTGGGTCGGCTGCTAGCAGCTCAGTTAGACTGTGATTTTCTAGAAGGCGATCGTCGTCACTCTGTTGCTAATATCCAGAAGATGGCGGCGCAGACTCCACTAACGGAGGCAGATCGGCAGCAGTGGTTAGGTGCGATCGCAAAGGAGATTCACCGCGCCATCCGCGACTATCAAGAAACGGTGATCACCTGTTCCGCTCTCAAGCAAGGGCATCGGCAGCAACTGATGGCGTCGGGGCGAGTAAAGTTGGTATGGCTGGATGTTCCTGAACCAGAGCTGCAACGGCGGTTAACGCAGCGTCATCACCACTATATGCAAGCCCGAATGCTGGAGAGTCAGCTAGCTGCTTTCGAGACCGTTAAGCCTGAAGAATCAATTTTTACGGTTGATGCCACCCGTCATCCAGAAGACATCGTGGCCCAAATTTGGCAGCAAGCGGTTGAACATTATCCTAGTCTGCAACAGCCTTGGTGGCAGCGCTAGTTGATTGAGGTCCCTCTAAGCAGAGATACTACTGTTGATGGGGGCTGAACTCTAATCGGCCCGTACCCCAAGGACAATACCTGTGGATTCTTTGCCTCAACCTTTACAGCTTCTAGCACCGCTCTTGAGTCCTGAGCATCTGTCGCCTTTGTTAGCATTCAAAACCCACTATCCAGATGGTTTAACCCATACCTACTGGCCAGCCTATGCCCAAGGATCAGATCCGCTGGCGTTTTTGCTCCAGGTTTGGCGAGAACAGCGACCGGAAAGTGAACCACCTGCCCCGATCTGGAAATGTGACGCCTCAGCTATTGCGGCCTGTCCCCATATTTCAACTTTAATGAATAGCATCCATGCTTTTGCTGAAGCGCCTGAGCAATGGCTAGTGGCGGCTTGGTGGTGGGGGAGTGCTGCTGTTGTTTGTCGAACGTCGGCGGACAAGTTGGAGAATGCGATCGCAGGTTGGTATCAGCGCTATCGCTGTGCAGTCTTGTATCTGCAATCTCCAGAGATGGAGCAGGACGCTAAAATTTTGGCGGCTTATGAAGCTGACCTGAGCTGTAGTCATTCCTTAGCCATTCCCCAGAAAGTTGATTTATCTTGGGCAATTAAAGATGATTTTGATTGGGGCCAATGGCAGCTTCCATCTGCGCTACAACCCTGGGGGAGTCAAGCAGAGTTGGGCCAAACGGTGATTGCCAACAATCCCGCCAAATCGGCGCCTTCCTCTTCATAGGGTTCAGAGATAATTATCATTGGAGGGGGCTAGCTAATGTCCCACCAGCTCAATGGTACGCTTTGAAGAAAGCTCAGCCCAAAAGGGTCTTCAAGTCTGGGGAGAGATGGCTTTTGGCCTTGGATGCGCGATTCAACCCCAACACATACAAAGTGGAGAGCCCCGATCATGCACAGGAATATCATTCTATTGCTGTTAGGGTTAATGCTTGCAGTGGGTTGCGGACAGGCCAGCCAAACGATTCCATCCTTAAAGTTGGGACTCCCTATTGATTGCACTTTAGGACAAGACTGCTTTGTCCTCCTTTACCCAGACCGCGATCCAGGCCCTGAAGCCATAGATTTTGGGTGTGGTCGGATGACCTACGATGGCCATACAGGGACAGACTTTGCTATTCCTGATGAAACAGCGATGGCCCGAGGCGTGGCAGTGCAGGCAGCCGCAGCTGGAACTGTCTTGCGTACCCGCAACAATATCCCTGACCGTCGGATTCAAGATGCTAATCAGACCGCTGAAGTAGAGGGAACTGAATGTGGCAATGGCGTTGTGATTGATCATGGCCAGAATTGGCAGACTCAATATTGCCACTTACGTCAAGGCAGCGTTACGGTTCAGCCTGGAGATGGGGTCTCTGAAGGGAGCAGCTTAGGACTCATCGGTGCTTCTGGGGCAGCCTCTTTCCCCCATGTGCATTTGAGTGTGCGTTATCAAGATCAGGTCATTGATCCGTTTGTGGGACCAGAAGCACAAGCCGGTTGCCAGACATCCAAAAGCCCCCTGTGGAAGTCTGACCTCCCTTATCAACCCACGGGATTAATTCGGGCTGGATTTTCTACCCAAATTCCAGAACTAGATCAATTGTGGAATGGAGAATTTGCAGACAAAACCCTGCCTGTGAATAGCCCGGCTGTGGTGTTTTGGGTCCATACCTACGGTATGCTCAAGGGCGATCAGGAGCGGTTGCAATTGCAAGATCCACAAGGTAAAGTGGTCGCTAATCTCAATCGTCCCGTTACCGACTCCCAAAGGACGTGGAGTGGTGCAATCGGTAAGAAAGGCACCCAACAACCACTGAGGTCAGGTCGCTGGTCTGGGCGATATCAACTGATCCGAGGTGAGCAAACCCTCATTGATCATGGAGAAACAGTGTTGCTGAAATGAGCATCTGTTCAGCAGTCGCAGATATCTAACTGTTCTTATATGCCGATGCTGACCACTGCGTTGCACTCGCACTGCAACACGGGGCTTACGGAGGTCAAGCTAAACTGGCTGTGTGGTATTGATTAAGAGGTTGTATCCTTGACCAGGTTAAAGGGTTGGAAAATTTGGCTTTTAGGTGCGATCGCATGTTTTTGGATCCTCTTCGCTGCTTGTCAATCGCCTCAACCCACAGCCCAAACCACATCACTGCCTCCGGCTCCCGAATCATCTCCAGCCGCGACGCCCACCACGTCTGTGCAGACAGCACCTCCAAGTTCACCTGCCCCCACACCGGTTGTGAGTCAGAAAAGACTGATGACGGATTTACAAGCCTTGAACTTTGAGCGGTATACCGATGCTGAGTTACTCAAAGCACGAGCATATATTACTCAAACTTTGACGGCTGCAGGCTGGTCCGTGAGCGAACAACCGTTTGAGACTGGGACGAATATCGTGGCAGAGCGGTCTGGAACCAATCCGGATGCAGGCACACTCCTAGTGGGGGCGCATTATGACTCTGTAAAGAGGTCCCCCGGGGCTGATGATAATGCCACCGGAGTGGTGGTGGCTTTGGAAGTGGCGAGACTGTTGCGCGATCGCAAAACCCCACGCGCCCTCAGGATTGTTCTATTCGACCAAGAAGAAGCCGGACTAGTCGGTAGTTATGCCTATGCTCAACGCCCTGAAAATTTGAATAACTTGGAGGGCGTCGTGATTTTAGAAATGTTGGGTTACACCTGTTCTATCCCCGGCTGCCAAGATAAACCCGTGGAGTTCAAGGTAGATTTGCCGAGTGATCAGGGAGACTTTCTAGCGATCGCGGGAGATGCTGAACATCTCCCTTTACTTGCAGCCTTTAGTCAGAATCATCAGCAAAACTTACCTCCCCTCGTGCCTGTAACCATCCCTTTCAAGGGACTTTTGACGCCAGTTATTTTACGCAGCGATCATACCCCCTTTTGGTTTGAAGGCATTGGGGCAGTGATGCTCAGCGATACGGCCCATCTGCGCAACCCCCATTACCATCGCCGCACGGATACACCAGATACCTTAGATGCTGATTTTTTGACCGGTAATGCTCAAACTACTGTTAATGCGGTGACAGCGCTCTTAGATAGTCAGCAAAGTTTAACAACGCCTAAAGACTGACTAATCTTCATCTTTTCTCAGAATTCAGATCTGGCTTGCTATTGGTCGATTTTGTGTCTCGGGGGCCTAACCCCATAATTTGTAAGACTTTCCAGTCTTCGCGGCATAAAGATAAACTTCTACTTATAATTAGAATAAGTGAAAGAAATCATAAAGTATCGTGAATTTTTGTTTACTTTCCTTTATGGTTAAGAATATCTACATCGATTCAGGAACATCTGTTATATATCCTGCAATCATTTTGCGATTTATAAATAAACTGGAGATCTATCCATGACCATAGCAGTCGGACGCGCCCAGGAGCGAGGATGGTTTGACGTCCTCGACGACTGGCTTAAGCGTGATCG